>JACCDP010209607.1_pt1 | contig 24247 bp, 28 predicted proteins | sample 7445841 | NCBI WGS metagenome assembly JACCDP01 (sample SAMN15323441, study PRJNA562643) | freshwater metagenome | isolation source: river surface water | place: USA:Blue River Watershed | collected 2017-08-17
CTCAGTCGCCCCGAATTCCCGCGCCGAGCGCCTCGACGATCGGCATCAGGTCGGTCACACCGAGCAGCGCGTGGGCCGGGTCGCCCAGCACCTGGCGGATCGCCTCTCCGATGGCATCGGACTCCGGCCGAACGCCAGCCAGCGCGTGCTCGATGCGCTGCATGCCGCCGCTGTCCGCGAGGAAGTCGCCGTGCAGGCGCACCGCCGCGATCGTGCCGTTCGAGCCTTGCTCCCAGCTCGCGAGCATCACTCCCAAGGCCGTCTCGACGAGCCCCGTGCGCTCCGAAAACGGCGCGTGTGGCGGCAGGTCCAAAGGCGATGCAAGGGACGCTGGCTCCTCATGGCTGTCGTGTCCGAAGTCGGTTCGCAGCGCCTCGCGCAGCCGCTCAAGCAGGCGAGGGGCGTCGAGGCCCGCAAGCCGCGGCGAGAGGCCCGGCGCCGGCACGCCTCGCGTGGGTGGCGAATGCGGCCGTGCGAGCAGCTGCTCCGGAGGCCACCAATGGGCCTCGCAGGGCACATGCGCCTCGAGGAGCGCCCGCCCCTGCCCGTCGATGTCGAACCCCAGCAGCGCCCCCTGAGCACCCTCCACCGTGACGAAGTCGCGGCCGAAGTAGTGCGCCGTCACTCCAGCCCGCTGAAGCGCCCCCAGCAGCGGCCGCACCGCACGGTTCAGGAAGCTCGCGGCCGGCAGCGCATCCGGGTCGTTCGAGACGAGCGCGCTTCGGTGCGGCAACACCAGCGCCACCGAGACGAGGCCCTCACCGAGCACGGCCGTCCGCCCACCGGTGGCCCTTCGGATCGGCCTTTTTTCCAGCCCTTCCCGTGACAGTGCGACGTCGGCCAGCTGCCATCGCCCGAGCGTCAGGACGCCGCCAGTCAGACGCGCGACGACGAGCCGGGGCGCCCCTTCGCGCTGAAGACCGGCCACGCGCGCGGGCCATTCGCGGGCATCCATCGGGCCGAGGTCTGTGGCGGTGAAGTCCATCGGTGAACCCAAAATGCGAAGGCCGCCCGATCGTCGGATCGTGGCGGCCCATCGCGAAGAACGGCTGTGACGCTCGAAGGCCTACTTGCCCTTGCGGAAGCGCGACAGGCTCGCCGGCAGCGCAGCGAGGTCAGGAAATGCCTTCGCGGGGTGCAAGGCGCGCGCGCGGTCCAGCAGCACGCCTTCCGACTCGACGATCTTGGGATCCGGCACGCAGCAGTCGACGGGGCAGACCGCCGCGCACGCCTCCTCGTCGTGGAAGCCGACGCACTCGGTGCAGAGCTTGGGGTCGATGACGAAGATGTCTTCACCCGGCGCGATGGCCTTGTTCGGGCACTCGGGCTCGCACGCGCCGCAGTTGATGCACTCTTCCGTAATCATCGTCGACATGCTTCGTACTCCTCGAAAACTTCGGACGGATGAAGGTCCGGAGGGGCGGTTTATACGCGGCGACCGACCAAATTGCCAACCCTTCGTCGGGTCTCGGACGCGCGCTACGCGAGGTCCGCCAGGAGCTCCGCCGACGCGCCTGCGATGAGCGCCGCGACGAGCGGATGCCGGCCGTGCGGCTGCGTCTTCCGACGGACACCCTGGGCACGCTCACGCGCCAGCTTCGACGCGTCGGCCTTGCCGTCGACCGCGTGACGCACGACGGCCGCGACCCAGAAATCGAACGCGTCGTCGAAGAGCCGTGCCTTCTCGCTGGAGTTCGCGAGCCGCTCGAGAACCAGCCCCGACAGCCCGGCCTTCCCTGCCACCTGCTCCCACAGAATGCGCGCGCGCAGCGGCTGACCGGCCTCTTCCTCGGCCAGGGCGGCCTGCACGAACAGCTTCACCGCGTCGCGCGGCTTGCCGGCGCGCTCGAGCGCCTCGCCCTCCGTCCAAAGCGCCTGCGACCGGTTGGGTCCCTGACGTGCCATGACACACCCCTTTGCGGCGCGGCAGCATAGGCGAGGTCAGTGCCGGGTGCGAGACACAGCACGCGTTTTTACTGGTTTTCTCGGAGATTTAACGATCGCTTGCCTCTTGCACCCACCCCGGTGGCGTGGCACGAAGAGCGTGTTCGGCCCCGGCGTCCGGATGGTCCGGCACGCGGCCGACGCGCCCCGGATGGGGACAGGAGATCCAGATGCGTTCGATGAAGACGATGCTGGCAACGGCGCTCGCGGCGATGGCCGTGGGCTGCAGCTCCGAAGGCACCACCGCCACGTTCAAGCTGCACGACGCCAAGCTTCCCGACGTCAGCAGCGTAAAGGTGACCATCGCGACGGCCGAGGCGCACGTCGTTCCGACCGACGACACGACCGAGATGGACCCGACGGGCTCCGGCATCGACGACAGCAAGAGCTGGGTCACCCTCGATGTGAACAAGACCATCGACCTCTACGCACACGAGGGTGAGAGCGCTGCGGAGACGCTGGGCGAGCTCGGCCTCCCCGAGGGCAAGATCACGATGCTTCGCCTGAAGCTCGACACCACGAAGCCGGAAAACAACACCATCACCTGCGCCGCGGGCACCCTCCCCCTCGACGTTTCGAGGGTCGAGAAGAAGGGCATCAAGATCAACAAGGTGTTCAAGGCCTTCGAGTCGAAGGGCGGCACCAAGAGCGAGATCTATTTCGACTTCGACGTCGTCGACTCGCTCAAGTCGCAGAAGGACTCGCCCTGCGGCTATGAGTTCAAGCCGGTGATCAAGCTCTCCAAGGTGAAGAAGGACGGCGCGGACGTCGCGACCGAATAGTTCGCACCTTTTGTTCAATGCCGGCGCCGGTCTCCTCACGGGGGCCGGCGCTGCACTTTTCTCAGTTCCGCCCGGTGATTCGATACAGCCCCACGTGAAGCCGCTCGGCCGACGGGAAGTAGTTGATCCAGACGTCGCCGCGGTTTTCCGCCTCGCGCTCAAAGACCGGCGCGAGTTTGAACCTCTCGAACAGCTCGCGACACGTCGGCTGCACGAACGCCGCCGGGGCCGCATCGGACGGGCGCCGCAGCTGCGCATAGCAGCGGTACGAGAGCAGCACGTAGGTGTCGCCGGACGCTCCCGCGGCAATCTGCTCGCGATAGGAGCGCGCCTTCAGATCCCGATGCGGGGGCCGAAGCAGGTAGTCGGGAAAGTGGTGGTGCGTCAGCCCGTGTGGATCGAGCGCAGGGTCGAGATCGTCCCGGCCCCATCGCACCAGCGTCGCGCCGCGCTCGGGCAGCTGCTCCAAGGCCTCGGCAATCAGCTCCTCTTCGGCCTGCTCGTTCGTCGGCTGCCACAGCGCCTTCCACGACGGCCACGCGTTCGCCGTCAGCGCGACGAGAAACAGCAGCAGCGCAGGCCGCTTCAAGCGCTCGGAGCGAAGACGCTCGACCACCGTCGCCAGCCCCGCCGACGCGAGGACGGAGACCATCAGCGCAGACGTCACCTGCACCCGCGCGACGTTCGCCCGGTCGAGGTCCACCACCACCGAGAGCCAGGCGACGATCGCCATCCCGAGCAGAAACAATGCGGCCCGGCGCGATCCGTTCAGGTCCCTGCGCACGATCAGCACCAGCGCAAACGGGATGAGCAGCAGAGGAAACAGCGCGCCGTCGGTGAAGACATTGACGTGGCTCCACAGGAACGGCAGGTCGGCCACGCGCGACCACGACAGCCCCGGCAGGCTCGAGCGGCCCTGCAGCGCGTCCGCCTGATTCAGCACGAACACCAGCTGCAGCGACATCGCAGCCAGCACGACGATCATGGACGCGATCACACGTCGATCCCGCAGACGCGAGCTCTCCCGCTGAGCCCATGCAGAGCCGATCAGCGCCATCGGCGCGAGCAACAGGAACTCCGGCCGGGACAGAGCCGCGAGCATCGCCAGCACCGCCGCACCCGCGAGCTCCCGCGTGCGGCCTTCGCGCAGAAACGCCTGCCAAAGCACCCCTGCACCGAACAGCCACCAGAGCGACGGAACGCCGTTCGCCTCGGAGAGATCGTTGCGCACGAACAGCGGAATGGCCGCAGCGAACAACGTCGCGATCGCTCCAACGAAGCGATGGCCGAAGAGCCGCCACGCGAACGTGCCCACGAGTGGGACGGTCAATGCGCCCAGGGCCGCGTTCAGGCGCATCAGCGCGTCGTGGTGCGGCGGCGTCACGAAGAAGACGAGGTGATGCAGCAACGCCGACGCCGCGCCGTAATGAGGCAGCGGGAAGAGATCGATCGCCTGCTGCGTCCAGCGGTAGCCGATGAAGACCGTCGCGAGCCGCGGCTCAGCGATGACGAACCGGAAGAGCGCGCCCACCACGCACGCGGCCAGCATCGCGCGCGACGCCCGATCGTCCGCCTCAGTCGGCGCGTCGGACCACTCGCGCCAGAGCCTGCGATAAGCCAAGGCGAAGGCCGGCAGCGAGGCGGCGAGCAGGAGGCCCGTCACCGCGACAAGGGCCAGTTCCAGGGGAGTTGGAGCGTTCGTCACGGGCGCAAGATTAAGCGAGCTACTCGGTTTTTTCCGTTTTCCCTCGCCCGCCCGAGCGTCCCGCGCTTTCATCCGCCGCCGTGAAGGTGCCTCCCATCGACCTGCCGCTCGACGAGCTCCGCCGCGAGCTCGATCTGTTGCGCCAACCGCTGCGCATCGCTGTGCTGCGCGCGAAAAACCCGTTCAACGTAGGGGCCATCATTCGCGTCGCGCACTCGTTCCTCGTGAAGGAGATCCTGCTCGTCGGCGACGCGCCCTATTACGAGCGCGCGGCCATGGGCATGGCGAAGTACGAGAACATCCGCGAGCTGCCCGACGAGGCCGCGCTCATTGCGTACGCGCGCGCCGAGGGACTGCCGCTCATCGTTCTCGAGAAGGACGTGGCGAGCGAAAACCTGTGGACCACGCCGCTGCCGCTCGAGGCGATTCTCGTCTTCGGCAGCGAGGATTTCGGCGTGGGGCCGGAACTTGTCGCCGCCGCCGATCGCTGCATCGCGATTCCCATGCAGGGGCTCAACCACTCGTTCCCGCTCGCCATCGCCGCCGGCATCACCATGGCCGAGTGGACACGCCAACACGTCGCGGGGTGACGATGCGCCCGCTCATCAACATCGACCTGGGCGAGCTGCCGAACGAGCCGGAAGAGCTGTACGCGCTGGCCGACCTGGCGAACGTCGCATGCGGCGGACATGCCGGCGACGAGGCGTCGATGCGTCGGGCCTGCGTTCTCGCCAAGGCCCATGGGACGCGGCTCGGAGCGCATCCGTCGTTTCCAGACCGGCCGAATTTCGGGCGCGTCTCAATGCCGATCACGATCGATCGTTTGCGCGAGACGCTCGCCATTCAACTCACGGCCCTGCGGGAGATCGCGCGCAGCGAAGGCATCGCCATCACCCACGTGAAGCCGCACGGCGCGCTGTACCACGAGGTCGTCCGCTCACCCGCATGGGCAGCCCTGCTCCTCGGTGTCGTGGGCGAAGTCCTCGGTCGCGTCACAGTCGTCGGCCCTCGGGAGGGAGCGCTTCTGCAGGCCGCTCACGATTCCGGACTGCCCTATTTCAAAGAGGCTTTCGCAGATCGTGGCTACGACGCGGACGGTCGGCTCCTTCCTCGCGGAGCGAAGGGCGCGCTGCTGCATGATCCCGCCGAGGCCGCGGCTCAAGCGCTGCGTCTCAGGCACGTCGAGACGCTCTGCATCCACGGCGACAACGCGAACGCGGTGGCGATCGCGCGTGCGGTGAGAAACGCGCTGGAGCCCATTCCATGCGGGTGAGCGCGTTCGGCGACTCGGCCCTTCGCCTCGACCTGCCGGAAGGCACGGATCGCACGGCGCTGCATCGGCGGCTTCTGTCGTGGCCGGGCGTCAGCGATTTTCTCGTGGGTGATCGCCATCTCCTCGTGACGTTCGACGGTGAGCCTCCGAGCCTCGATGGGATCTTCGAGGCGCATGGAGAGGGCGCCCCGACGTCACGCCGACACCACGTCCGCGTGCGCTACGACGGGCCTGATCTCGACGAGGTGTGCGCGTCGCTCGGCCTCACGAGAGAGGCGTTCGTCAGCCACCACTCAGGCCGCGATTACGATGTGCAGCTCATCGGCTTTCTGCCGGGATTTGCGTATCTCGGGCCGCTGGACGAGATGCTTTCGAAGGTGCCGCGCCGTGCCGCGCCCAGGCCTCGTGTGCCCGCGCTCTCGGTCGCCATCGCCGCAGGCCGCACGGCCATCTACCCGTTCGCCTCGCCGGGCGGATGGCAGCTCATCGGCTCGGCCGTCGACTTCACGCCCTTCTCTCCCGACACCGGAGCGCTGCTGCAGTTCGGCGACACGGTGCGCTTCGTGCCCGAATGACGCTGACCATTCTTCGGTGCGGTCCGGGCGCGACGGTTCAAGACCTCGGTCGTCCCGGACGTCTTCACGAGGGCCTTCCGCCGAGTGGCGCGCTGGTGCCGGAACTGCTGCGGGCCGCAAACGACGCGCTCGGGAACGATTCGAACGACGCGTGTCTCGAGGTGATGAGACATCCGCTCACGCTCTCGAGCGACGCGCCGATCACCCTTTCGATCGACGGCGCGATCCATCACCTCACGCCCGGCACACCGCTGGTCGTGACGTCCGCGCCCGAAGCCGTGGCATACATCGCAGTCCCCGGCGGTTTCGATGTTCCGTTGCAGGTCGGCGCGCGAAGCACGCTGGTCGTCGCTTCGCTGGGGCGTCTGCTGCGTGCGGGCGACCGTCTGAACACCCGACTCGATCGGCCTCGCTCGCTCCACACCGTCGAGCGCCCTGCCCTCACGACGTCGCCCATTCGCATCGTCCCAGGCCCGGACGACTTTCCGGACGATGCGCTGGATCGTCTTGTTTCCGAGACTTTTCGCATCTCCTCGATGGGCGACAGAACCGGCACGCGACTCGATGGACCGAAGCTGCCGACACCCGTCGACCGTCCCTACTCGGCTCCGATGCTGCGCGGCGCGATTCAGGTCTCACACGACGGAACGCCCATCGTGCTCGGACCGGATCATCCCGTCACGGGCGGCTACGCGGTGATCGCGACGATCGTCCGCAACGACCTCGGACGCTTCGCGCGGATGGCGCCGGGGGTGGAGGTGAGGTTCACGGTGGAGGCTTGACTGCAAAATGCAGTCACTCCACTCTGACGACCGGGGAGGGACGACGTCATGGCTGTCATCACCATTCGCAACGTGCCTGAAAGCCTGCTCGAGAAGCTCAAAGCCATTGCCGAGCGCAACCACAGGAGTCTCCAGCAACAGCTGCTGGCCCTGCTGCATCAGGCCCCCGTGCTCGACAAGGTGTCGCACCTGGAGCGCGCGGCGGCGATACGCAAGCGGCTCAAGCGACGCAAGCTGGGCAACGTGGTCGACGACGTACGCGCCGAGCGTGCGCGGTGAAGACGGTCGTGCTCGACACCTCGGCCTTGATGCGACTGTATTTTGGCGACGGACTGCTGCCCGATGGTTTGGAGGAAGCCATCAGGGCCGCAGGCAACGGTGATGCGGTGCTCACAGCGCCCGACCTGCTCCTCGTCGAGATCGGCAGCGTGCTGCTCAAGAAGGAGCGTGCCGGCCATCTGTCGCGCGCTGACGCAGACGAGATCCTCGAGGCCGTGCGCGACCTTCCCATCCGATTCGTCAGCCCGGCGGGCCTCATGGATCGCGCGCTGGCCATCGCCCGTGCAGAGGTTCTTTCGGTTTACGACGCGCTGTTCCTGGCGCTGTCCCGTGAACTTCGGGCCCCGCTGATCACGGCCGACGAGAAGCTCCGGAAGCGAAGTCGGACGTAGCTCACAGCTTCGTCGTTTTCTTCGCCTTCCTATCCAGCTTCTTCCTCTGCTCCGCCGTCAGCTCGTTCCACACCTCGACGCACGCGGGCCCACGCTCCTCGGCCTGTTGAAACAGCGCATCGGGGTGAAGCCAGGCGAGCGTACGGGCGGCCTCCCGGCGAACCTCGTCGCTCTCGTCATCGAGGGCCGCGCCGCAGATGCGGTCAGCCCCGGCGGGGCCCCAGCAGCGAATGGCGCGCATGGAGGCGACGCGGACGCTCTCGCTGGGATCGGCGGCGCAGGCGATCGCGCGCGCGCCCCATTGGACGGCCTCGGCGGGTGTGGCGCAGGGCAGCACGCACGACGTCAGCAGCGCCTCGTCGAGGTAGCGTCCGGGCATCGATGACCAGCCCGCGGCGAGTGCCTTGGCGAGGGCGTGCGACGGCATCTCGCCGGTGTAGCGAAGCAGCTCCCACCGCACATCACCGCTTCCCAGCCGCTCGCCGACGAGAGGCTCCACCGCGCGGGAGCCCAGCGCCATCGCGGCCTCGAAGGCCCGCCGTGATGCGTTCTCCGAGCCCTTCGCGCCCAAGACGAGGAGGCGATCGATCTCCTCGCTGGCCGTGAGCCCGTGCTCGCTGCCGAGAACGGCCAGCGCCTCGAGGCCCTGCGCCGCGAGCATCGAATCCTTCGAGCCCGCCTGCTCGCACGCCAGCGCCTTCGCCTCGTCGATGCGTCCGCTCCACGCCAGTGCCACCGGGTCACGCATGGCGCGGACTCTACACCTCGACGACCGCGAAACTCCGCGACGGATCGAGCCTTTTCAATAGCGGCAGCGCGCAGTTGTAAACGGGCACGTTGCGGTCGGTGCGGTCCGAGTGGGTGCCGCGGTGCGCGTGGCCGTGGAACACCGCGTGCGCGTGGTAGCGGTTGATGGGCACCTGCAGCCGGCTCGTGCCGAGGAACGCGTAGATCTCGGGCGGCTCGCCGACGACGGTGCCGCGCATGGGCGAGTAGTGCAGCACGGCGATGCGACGCTCGGTCTGCAGCTTCGCGAGCGCGCTCTCGAGCTTGAGCGACTCGTCCAGCGCCGTCATCACGAAGCCCTTGATGGTGCCCTCGCCCCAAGCCTGCAGCACGTGATCGCCGAAGCCGCCCGCGAAGCCCTTGGTGCCCGCGAAGCCGAGATCCTCGTCCATCACCCACGTCTCTCCATCGAGCAGATGCACTCCGGCCTGCGCGAGGGTCTTTCGGACCGCGTCACCGTGGCCGGTTTCGTAGTCGTGATTTCCCAGCACGCCGACCATCGGGACGCGCACGCCGTGCAGCTCTTCGGCCAGCACCTCGGCCTCGAGCTCGAGTCCGCGGTCGGTCAGGTCGCCGCAGAGGACGAGCACCTCGGCGAAGCGGTCGATGCCGTCGAGCATGGGACGCAGGCGTCCGCGCGACTCCTCGGTGCAGTGCAGATCGCCCACCGCCGCGACGCGACGAACCCTGCGCGGAGGCTGATTTTCGGGCATGGGCGACGTTTCGGTGTTCTCCCCCATGTTACGCCTCCGACGCCGACGCGACGTCCGCCTCCGTCGCATGGCGCGCAAACGATTCAGGCCGCAGTGCAACGGGCGGCAGGTAGCCAGGCACCTCGTCGCGCGCATCCCGGTAGCCCCAGAGCTCCAGGTCCGGCAGGTATTGGATGCGCGACAGCAGCGTGCCGCGGCACCGCTTGCTCTCGCAGCGTTCCAAAGCGCCCGTCTCGAGTTCTCGCACCCGGGACGACAGCCAGCGCCACACCTCTCCGGGGACCGCGGAGCGATCGTCTGGGAAGCTGAAGGCAAAGAGGACGAGGTGCGCGGCGAGCACGTGCCAGTGGTCTTCGCCGAAGTGCGCGAGGAGCCGCTTCCAATCGATGTTCGGCCCGCAGGCGCGGAGCAGGTGCGCCACGTCGGCGCCGTCCCAGCGGTCCCGCTCCTGCACGAACGCCTTCGACCAGACCATCTCCTCGGGCGGCACGAGCCGCGCGGGGACGCCGAGAACCGCGGCCTGCGGCGCGCGGCCCAGCCAGACGTCGTCCACCACCGCAAGGCCGTTGCCGGACGAGTAGATGAGGTCGACCTGCGTGGCGCCATGCTGCGCCTTCGACAGCCACAGCGGCTCGTGGACGTGGGTTGCCCAGCCGGCCGCCGAGAGCACCTCACGGGCCCGCGCTTCGTCCTCGCGGCGCAGGAACAGGTCGAGGTCCTTCGTGTAACGGACGACGCCCGTGTAGTGGAACATCGCGTAGGCGCCGCCGACGAGGAACGGCACGCCCGCCAAGGTCAACAGCTCGAGCGCACGCACGTGATCGGCGCGCTCGGAAGGGCTCACGAAAGGGTTCATCCGCGCCTCCCGCCGCCGCCCGTTCCCAGACGGGGCCCGACGTTCCACACCCGTTCGCGCTCCGTTCCCGCGCTGTAGCGAACGGTGTCCATGCACCGCCTCGAGGCACAAGGCACGGCCATTGCTCATGGGGCCGGCGGGGAGGTGCGTCGTGTCGGACGAGGCCGCGCGCTGGATCGAACTGCTGGTCGTGCTCGCGCTGAGCCTTGCCGTCGCCTGGTCGTTCGCGCCGCATGGGCAGGCTTCCGAACGGCCTCTTCCCGCGCCGATGTTCGTGCGATAGTCCGTCCTCGATGTCGTCCGACCGCTCCGATTCCCACCCGCTCCTGACGACGGCGCTCGAGAAGCTGCTGTACCTCGAGTCGCGCCTCGAGGCGGCCGAGGCTGCGCGCGCGGACGTCCAGCGCGAGGGCGAGCGGCACCGTCAGCAGGCCGTGCAGGCGAGGCGTGCGCTGGCCGACTGGCAGCGCCGTGCGACGCAGGCCGAGGTGAATGCCGAGGGTGCCGAGCGCGAGGTGTTGCTGCTGCGCCGCGAGCTGTCGCAGCTGCGCGAGAAGCTCAACGAGCGGGCCACCGACGAGGAGATCTCGAGCCAGCTGGAGGGCGCCGAGCGGCAACTCGAACGCTACGCCAAGGAGCGCGAATCCTGGCTCGATCGCATGATCGCGGTCTCTCGCCTGCGCGCCGACGAGCGCGACGATCTCGACCTCGGCGCGTTCATCGCCGAGCTGCGCGCCGAACTGCTGGCCCTTCGCCGCGGCGAGGAGCGCAAGCAGCTCACCGTTCACGACCGGCCTCCGAAGCCCGACCCGGCGGCGCTGCTCGCGACGGTCTCCGATCCCGACTTCGACCCCGACGCGATGGTGGACAACTCGCGGCTGTCTCGGGCCGAAAAGACGCTCTCGCGGCTGTGTGCGGCGGACCTCGGCAGCGACTCGGCGCAGGTTCGCCGCAGGGCCGTCGAGCGGCTGACCGAGGCGCGGCTGTCCGTGTTGAACCCGTGGATTTTGCAGCAGATCCGCACCGAGAACGACCCCGGCGTGCGCGTCGCGATGGTGCAGCTTTTTTCGGCCACCGGCGGCGAAGGCATGGGTCCGGCGCTGGCGAAGGCCTTGGACGATGTCGACCCGCGCGTTCGAGCTCAAGCGGTGGAAGGCCTCGCGAGGCGTCCCTCCGAGGACCTGCGCGCTGCGCTGAAGGACCCCTCACCCGCCGTCCGCAGGCGCGCGATCTCACGGCTTCCACGCGAGTCGTCGTCGCTCGATCACCTCGCGGACGCGCTGCAGGACCCCGACCTCTCGGTGCGCCACATCGCGGCGTTGTCGCTTTCGTCGCGGCCGGGTCCCGAGGCCGAGGCGCTGCTTCAGGCCGCCGCCTGCTTCGAAGATCCGGTCACCTCGTCGCTCGCCCGCGAGGCGCTCGCCCGCCGCGGCCTCGCGCCGCACGGGCAGGAGACCGGGCACGAGACAGAGCGAGGGACGCTGTCCGACGACGGTTCGCCGGCGGAGACCGTCATCGACGCACTGCTGCTCGAGCGGATGATGGACGAGATTCGCACCACGCTCCGGGGGCGCACGCCGGAGGAGCTGGCCGAGCGGCTCTCGGCCGAGCTCGAGGACGTCGAGCGCACCGCCGACCACCTGATCGCGCTGGAGCAGCTGGTGTGGCGCGGCAAGAAGCTCTACCTGCCGTAAACGGGCCCAGCCCGGCGCGTTGCGCAAAAGTTCCTGCGATGTGATATCCGACGACCGCATGGGTCTGGATGGCATCCGCTACGCACCGAAACGGTTCGCGCAGCTTCTGGGCATGACGACGCGCGAGCTCGCCGCCCAGGAGGCAGGCGCGCTGGCCTCGCTGCGTCCCCAGGAGGGCGCCGACGCCAAACCTGCCTATTCGCCGCGGGATCTCGTCGAATACCGCCGCGCGCTGAACCTGACGCCGCCCCGGCTGCCGTTCACCCGACAGCTGTTCTTGAACTTCAAGGGCGGCACCGGCAAGACCAGCGTCTCGACGAGCTACGCCTTCCGCCTCGCCGAGCGCGGGTACCGGGTGCTGGTCATCGACCTCGACAGCCAGGGCCACGCGACCAAGGTGCTGGGGCTCGAGCCGGACCAGTACGAGGGGACCCTCGCCGACGCGCTCATCAAGCGCACGCCCATTCGTGACGTCCGCGTCCCGAGCGGCTTTCCGGGCCTCGATGTCGTGCCGTCGAACCTCAACATGGCGACGGTGGACCTGGCGCTCATGCCGCTCGCCGGCCGCGAATTCCGGCTGCGCAACGTGCTCAAGGACCTGGACGGCGAGTACGACGTCATCGTCATGGACGCGCCGCCGTCTTTCGGCCTCCTGAACCTGAACGCGCTCGTGGCGGCCGACACGCTGATCATCCCGGTGCTTCCCGACTTCCTCTCGTTCCACGGCTTGAAGCTGCTGTTCGAGACGGTGGGTTCTCTCGAGGAAGACCTGCAGCACGTGCTCGACCACATCTTCATCGTGGTGAACGGCTTCAACGCGACCTACAAAATCGCGAAGGAGTCGAAAGAGGCGCTCGAGGCGCACTACGGCGACTTCCTGCTGAGGTCGTTCATCCGCCAGGATTCGCGCTTCGCGCAGGCCTCGAGCGAAGGTTCGCCGGTCTTCGCCTACGACGCGGAATCGAAGGGTGCCGAGGACATCGAGGCGGTGCTGGACGAGGTTTGCGAGAAGCTGCGCGCACCGGTGGCGCCTACCGAACCGATGGCGCAGGCGAGCGGCGCGTAGGCGCATTCGAAAGCCGAGAGGACGCTGACGTGGCGAAATGGGGTTTCGACGAAAACGTCGCGAAGGTCCGGCCGAAGCTCCGCCTGGGGCGCGCCGCCGAGACCGTCACGGTCGATCCGTCCGCTGCGGAGCCTGCCGTCGAACCTGCCGCAGAGGCGCCCGTCGAAGAGGCGAAGGCTGCACCGGTCGAGTCAGCGGAGGAGTCGATCGCGACCAGCGAGGCCGTGACGCTGCCGCCGCCCATCGAGGCCGTCGCTGAGGCCGTCGCTGAGGCCGTCGCTGAGGCCGTCGTTGCTCCTGTCGCCGATCCCGTCGCTGAGCCTGCGCTTGAAGCCGTCATCGCCGCGCCGCGCGACGAGGCCCCTGCCGCCGCCGAGGCGCATGAAACGGCCTCCGCAGCGATCGGGGCGGCTCCGCAGGTCGAGGTGACACCCGCCGCGGCGACCACCCGGATCGCGCCGGAGCCTGTCGCTCCTGCTCCGGAGTCCATGCCTGTCGCGGCCGAAGCACAACGGACCTCGCCGGAGCCTGCTCCGACCGCCGCCGCCTCGATCGCTGCCGAGCCGACGCCCGAGATGAGCGCGCGCCGCACCGACCTGAAGCGTCGCGCGGCCGGTCTCTCCGCGCTGCCCGAACAGCCCACCTCGCAGGACCACCTGTTCGCGCTGGACGAGCTCGAGGCGCTGGAGTCTGCAGCCTCGCTCGCGACCGAGCTGGAGCGTGCCCTCGGCGAGGCGGCCGAGGCGAACGAGAAGCTGCGCCGCGATCTGTCGACGGCGCTGGACGACCTCGCGCGGACGACCGCCGAGACGCGCCGCCTGGGCGAGCAGAACGAGCGCCTGGAGACCGAGGCACGCGAACGCGCCCGCGTCGTCACCGACCTCGTCCGTGAGATGGAGCTGCTCGAGGGCGAGCGCGACGGAGCCCTGTCGCAGGCCGCCGAGAGCGCGCTTGCCGGCGAAGAGCTGCAGGAGAAGGTGTTCCTGCTGGAGCGCCGTCTGCACGAGGTCGAGCGCCAGTTGAACGACGCCCAAGGCCGCGTGAAGCGGTTCGAGGAGGCGTCGGCCGCACACGCCGCCCAGCGTGCGGCGCTGCGCGCGGAGCTCGAGTCGGTGCGCCGCGAGCGCGACGGCCTGCTCTTGCGCAATGCCGAGCTCGAGCGCGAACGCGATGAACTGGGCCGCAGCCGCAAGGCCCTCGACGAGGTGCATCGCGCCCTGTCGGACGCCCGCCTGCGCGCAGCACGCATCCGCCCGCGATAGCCCTGCAAGCGATGAGCGAATCGCGCCGTTCCGGAGTGGATCGCTACCCGGGTCGCGGCTAGAGTCCGCGCCGGATTTTCCGCAGCGGAGCGATTCGACATGGCACTCGTCAAAGTGGCACTCGTTCACGGCCAGCCGGCCGGACTTTCGACCGACCTCCTCGCGGTGGCGACCACCACCGACGAGTTCGAAAAGGGCGGCAAGCTCAAAGGGGAGCGCATCAAGGCGCTGGACAAGGCGCTGGGCGGCGTCCTCTCCGAGGCGGCGCAGGTCGCCGAGTTCGAGGGCAAGGGCGGCAGCGAGCTGACGCTCCACACGCACGGCAAGCTGGGCGCGCCCCGGCTCGTCCTGCTGGGCGTCGGCGCGAAGGCGAAGTTCGAGAAAGACGCGGCGCGTCACGCGGCAAGCCGTGCGGTCAAGGCGGGTGAGCGCGCGAAGGTGAAGTCGGTTTCACTCGTGTTGCCCGAGTTCTCCGACACGCACCTCGAGGCCGCCGCCGAGGGCGCGCAGCTGGGCGCCTACAAGTTCGACAAGTACCTCTCCGACAAGAAGCCTCGGAAGACCGGCACCCTCGAGCTGGTCCTCGATGCCGCGGCGACGAAGGCGCAGAAGGCTGCGATTCAGCTCGGCACCGAGCTGGGCGACACCGTCAACCTCGCGCGTGATCTCGTCAACGAGCCGGGCGGCGTCATCTACCCGCAGACCCTGGCCGACGCCGCGACCGCCGTGGCGAAGGAGGGCAAGCTCAAGGTGCAGGTGCTGGGCCGCCGACAGCTGCAGGCGCTCAAGATGGAGATGTTCCTCGGCGTCGCGCAGGGCAGCGCCCACGAACCGAAGATGATCCACCTGTCGTGGGAGCCGCCCGCGAAGAAGGGCGCGAAGAAGCAGAAGCCGCTCATCCTCGTCGGCAAGGCGGTGACGTTCGACTCGGGCGGCCTCTCGCTCAAGCCGGCCGACTCGATGATGACGATGAAGTGCGACATGGGCGGCGGCGCGGCGGTCATCGCGGCGATGCGCGCGGTGGCCCTGCTCAAGCCCTCGTTCCCGGTCCACGGCCTCATCGGCGCGGCCGAAAACATGCCCAGCGGCACCGCGCAGCGCCCCGGCGACGTGGTCCGCGCGCGCAACGGCAAGACGGTGGAGGTGCTCAACACCGACGCCGAAGGCCGCCTCGTCCTGGGCGACGTGCTGTCGTACGCGGTGGAGCAGGACCCGGCCGCCATCATCGACCTCGCCACGCTCACCGGCGCCATCGGCATCGCGCTCGGGCCCTACACGACGGGCCTCTACGCGACCGACGAGTCCCTCGCGAAGGAGATCCTCGACGGCGCGAAGCTGGCCGGCGAAGAGCTGTGGCGCATGCCGCTGACCGAGCACCTGAAGGAGTTGATCAAGAGCCCCGTTGCCGACCTGAAGAACACCGGCGGCCGCCTGGGCGGCTCCATCACCGCAGCCCTGTTTTTGAAGGAGTTCGTGGGCAGCGTGCCGTGGGCGCACCTCGACATCGCGGGCCCTGCGTTCATCGAGAAGGACCGCGGCTACGACGCGCGAGGCGGCACCGGCCATGGCGTGCGCACGCTGGTCGAGCTCATCCGCGCGCGGATGGGCTAGGACGAACGCGTGCTCTCCTTCCCCGCGCCATACGGCCCAGCCCTTGGGTTCATCGAGCTGGGCTCGATTGCCCGCGGCATCGTCGTGTGCGACGCGATGGTGAAGAAGGCGCCCGTGCGCATCTTGCGGGCCGAAGCGGTCAGCCCCGGCAAATACGTCGTCTTCTTCGACGGCGGTGAGGCCGAGGTCGACGAGGCGTTCCACGCGGGGCTCGAGGCCGCACGGGATTCGCTGATCGACAAGCTGATGCTGCCGCAGCCCCACGAAGCGCTCTGGCAGGGCCTCGCGGGTACGCTCCAAAAGCCCGAGCTGGACAGCCTCGCCGTCGTCGAGACGCATTCGGTGGCGGCGACGCTGGCCTCATCCGACGCGGCGCTCAAGAGCGCCGACGTGAAGCTGATGCAGTGGCAGCTGGCGAAGGGCATCGGCGGAAAGGGCTGGTTCGCGCTGACCGGGCCGCTGGAGCAGATCGAGGCGGCGGTGGAGGCGGCGACGCGCGCGCTGGGCGACGGGCTGCTGGTCGGCGTCGAGATCGTGCCGCGCCCCCACGACGAACTGAACGGACCCGTGCTGTGAACCAAGACATCACCCTTCGTGAATGGCTGCGTGAAGGCGATTTCACGCTCGCCATGTCGAGCGGCTTCTTCGGCTTCTTCGCCCACGCCGGCATGCTGACGGCGCTGGAGCAGGAGGGGCTTCTTCCGGCCGCGTTGTCGGGCTCGAGCGCGGGTGCGTTGGTGGCGGGTCTGTGGGCCTCGGGCCTGCCGATGCCGCACGTGGCGCGCGCGCTGAACGAGCTGCGCCGCGACGAGTTCTGGGATCCGGGCATCGGTCCGGGCCTGCTGCGCGGCGACCTGTTCCGACGCAAGCTGGAGACGCTTCTGCCGGTGCAGCACATCGAGCAGTGCCGACGGCCCGTCGCCTTGTCGGTCTTCGACCTCGCGACCCGCAAGACGCGCGTGCTGGAGAGCGGCCCCCTGGCGCCGGCCATCGTCGCCTCGTGCGCGCTGCCCGTGATGTTCCAGCCGGTGCGCGTGAACGGCCGACTGTCGAGCGACGGCGGCATCGCGGACCGGCCCGGTCTTGCGGGCGTTCCGGAGGGCCGCCGCGTCCTGCACCACCACCTGTCGTCGCGCTCGCCCTGGCGCCGCCCGGGCGATCCGGAGCTCGTGCCTCCGAAGCGGGACCGCCTTGTTTCATTGACGGTTTCGAATCTTCCGCGTGTTCAGCCCTTCGCGCTGGAGAATGGGCGGCGCGCTTACGAGGCGGCTGCGCTGGCCACCTTCGCGGCGCTGTCGCGGCCGATCGAAGGCGCCGTGGTCGAACTCGACGCGAGCACCCGTTAGGCTGCATCCCCTCAAGGAGAGCCCATGTCGACCACGCCGCTGCTGCTTGCCTCCGGTTCGCCCCGCCGCCGCCAGCTGCTTCAGGACATCGGTCTTCGGTTCGACGTCGTCAGCACGAACGTCGACGAGACGCCTGTGGTCGGTGAGACGCCCGAGTCGTACGCCATGCGCGTCGCGCGCGCGAAGGCCTCGGCCGTGATCGCAGCCGACGAGGCGGTGGTGCTGGCGGCCGACACCATCGTCGTCATGGCCGGGGAGATTTTCGGGAAGCCGCGCGACCATGCGCACTTTCGCTCGATGATGGCGCGCCTCTCCGACGCCACGCACGAGGTGATGACCGCCGTCGTGGTGCGCACCGACGAGCTGTTCCACGCCGAGCTGGTGCGCACGCGCGTCACCTTCCGGAAGCTCGGCGAGCGCGAGACCGACTGGTACTGGTTCACCGGCGAGCCGCGCGACAAGGCCGGCGGATACGGCATTCAGGGCATCGGCGGCGCCTTCGTGACGCGCATCGAGGGCTCGCACTCGAACGTCATCGGCCTGCCGATGGTCGAGACGCTGGCGCTGCTGGAGCGGGCGGGCGCAGCCATGCCGTGGACGCGGCGGTGATCGATCCCGAACAGATCCGCTCTCGCCTCTTCGGCATTCGCGCGCGGGTCGATGCGGCGTGCCGTGCGGCGGGACGTTCGCCGGACGAGGTGACGCTCATCGCGGTCTCGAAGACGCATCCGCCCGAGGCCATCCGGGCCGCCTATCAGGCGGGCCAGCGCGACTTCGGCGAGAACTACGCGCAGGAGCTGTCGCGCAAGCGTGAAGCGCTTTCGGATTTGCCGGAGATCCGCTGGCACTTCATCGGCGCGCTGCAGTCGAACAAGGCGAAGCTGGTGACGCCCGGCTGCGTGCTGATCCACGCGATCGATCGCGACAGCGTCGGCGAGGCCATTTCCCGGCGCGCGGTGCAAGCGGGCGTGACGCAGTCCGTCCTCGTCGAAGTGAACGTCGGCGACGAGGCAAGCAAGGCCGGCGTGACCCCGAACGAGGCGCCGGAGTTGATTTCCCGGCTCCGGAAGCTGCCCGGCCTCTCCGTCCGCGGCCTGATGTGCATTCCCCCGCCCACCGAGAGTGAACCCGAGGCACGGGGATACTTCGCCCGGCTTCGAACGCTGCGCGACGCGCTGCAGCAGAGCGATCCATCTCTCACGTTGTTGTCGATGGGCATGAGCGGCGACTTCGAAGCGGCCATTCTCGAGGGCGCCTCCCACGTCCGCGTCGGCACGGCGATCTTCGGCGAGCGCGATTCTTCGGCCTAAAACGCGCGCCCGCCGGTCGCCTCCTTGCCGATGTCGTCGCGGGGCGTGCCCAGCTCTCTGGCCCCGCCCCCCAAGCGCCGCGTCGCCTCCGACCAGGCGCGCCACACGTCGTCCTGCGAGACGTAGTCGCGGTCCGGGAGAACACGTACGAGGCTCAGGAGGTCGGCGTCCGACGAAGCGTCGGTGACGAACTCGACGAGCGCCTGCTTCGTCGTCGGGTAGTCGATGCCCTCGAAGAGGAAGTGGTCGTGCATCGCGCGACGGGGCGTCCGCTTCTCGTCCTTCACGACTTCGCGGTGCGACATGGAACCTCCACTCGTGACGCTGTGCATCAGCACGTTCGGAGCACATCAGACGCGCGGTTGCCGCGATCCGGGTCGGTTGCTATTGCTCGCGGCCCACGTTTTCCCGGTGCGGAGGCGACATGCAGATCGAGCGGCTGCGAGAGGCGATTGCGACCTTCAACGCGAACGGCCAGCTGGGCGAAGACCCGGTCGCGAAGTTCTACGCCGAGCGGCGCGGCGCCTATTCGCTCTTCTCGCGCGGGCTGAACCCGGCCGAGCTCGAGGCCTTGAAGGAGTACGTCTTCCCGTGGCGCACGCTTCCGCAGAAGCCGGGCGATGCGCCGGTGCGCGTACACAACCTCGTGAACGGCGTCTGGACGGCGCCCTCGACGGGCCGCTACGCCACGCTGCAGTCGCACTTCGATCGCCGTGTGGCCCTCGTCGACGTGCCGGACTCCGGCGCGCAGGACGTGGAAGGCGTGCTTTCGGCGGCCGACGGCGCGTGGAAGAGCCTCGCGTGGGCCGACGAGACGCTGGCCTACCGCAAGTGGGTCATCAAGAACTTCTCGCGCCTGCTCGACCACTACTCGGAGGAGTGCCTCCACGAGATTCGCCAGCAGGTCCCGAAGACCTATCTCGAGGCGCAGAAGGACTTCTACGAAGCGAAGCGCGCCGCAGACCACCTCGAGGGCAACGCAGAGACGGGCATGCGCGGCGAGCTCGTGCCGCAGATGGTGCCGGGCCAGACCTACTGGCGAGACGCGTTCCTGCCAGCCGGCGTCGCGGTGCTCGTCACGCCCATGAACTTCATCTGGGGCATCCCCGGCATCCAGATCATCGGCGCCTATTTGTCGGGCTGCCCGTTCATCTACAAGGGCCATCCCTTCAGCGCGATCACCAACACCACCATCATCCGCATGCTCATCGCGGCCGGCGCCGACCCGCGCTTCGTTCACAAGCTCGAGGGCTTCGGAAAGGGCATTTCCAGCCTCGTGGGCGACCACCGCGTCGCCGTCGTCAGCGTCACCGGCTCGTCCGAAACGGCGAAGACCATCAGCGACCAGCGCGGCCTCTTCCGCACCCGCTTCGAGGGCGGCGGCTGCAACTGGTCCTACGTCGACGACGGCTACTCGGACGCCGAGATCCAGAAGATCGCCGAACGCCTCACCTACGCGAAGCTCGGCTTCTCGTCGCATAAGTGCACCTCGCTTCACGGCGTGTGCGCGCGCCGCGAGACGCTCGATCGCCTCGAAAAAGCGATCGTCGCCGAGATGGACCGCTGGGAGTCCCGCGACCCGCGCGGCGAAGGCACGAAGGTGCTGGGCCCCGTCATCGTCCACAAGGCGCAGACCTGCCTCGACATCGTGACCGCGGTCGAGAAGGCCGGAGGCAAGGTGCTGCGCAGGAACGCGCGCGCGCCGGGCGCATGGGGCGAGCACGCCGAGGCCGTCACGCCGGGCTTCGTCGAGGTCCCGCGAGATCTTCAGGTCACGGTCGACTGGGACGGCAAGGGCGACAAGACCTTCCGCGTCACCACCACCGAGTTCTTCATGCCGGTGCTGGTCGCGCAGGAGGTGGCCGACTTCGAGGACTTCATCCGCTTCTCGATGTTCGTGAACCCGCACGACCTGGCCACCAGCGTCTGGACCCGCGACGACCGCAAGCTGCAGCGCGGCCGGAAGATCCTGGGCGGCATGCTCAAGGAGAACGACGGCACCGACAGCGCGCTCGAGTGGGAGGAGTTCGGCGCCTCGACCATCGGCGACAGCGGCAACATGGGCGTCGGCGAAATCCAGGCGACGCTGTCGATTTTCTGCCGCAAGCAGAAGGGCCGTCACCTCATCTTCTAGACGAGTCATCGTCCCTGCGAGGCCCGGCGTGAGGCGCATGAGCGAAGAGCCGCTGAGGATCATCTTCGAGGGCGACGCCGTCGAGGCGCGCGCGGGCGACACCGTGGCGTCGGCGCTCTTGCGCGCAGGCGTCGGCACCTTCTCGCGCGGCCCCAAGTACCACCGGCCCCGCGGCCCGTTCTGCCTCTCAGGCAACTGCGCGCAGTGCCACATGCGCGTCGACGGCGAGCCCAACGTCCCGACCTGCGAGACGCCCGTTCATCAAGGCCAGGTCATCGAGCGGCAGAACAGCCTCGGCTCCGGCGACACCGATCTTCTGCGGGCCGTCGACTTCTTCTTCCCCGAGAAGCTCGACCACCACCACCTGATGACGCGCTTTCGCAGCCTCTCCGCGGCGACGCAGGCGATCGCGCGAAGGCTTGCCGGCATCGGCGAGAAGCCCGAGCGCGACCTTGCCCCGCAGGCAACCGAGCAGATCGACGCGCAGACGGTCGTCATCGGCGGTGGTGGGTCGGGACTTGCGGCGGCGCGGCGGTTCGAGGGCGAGCTGCTGCTCATCGATGGACGCACGCGTCTCGGCGGCCGCGCGAACGACGGCCTTGCGCCCATGCCCGATCTGACGCTGCCCCCGCGCGTCTCGGTGCTGCTGGAGACACGCGCCGTGGGCCTGTTCGAAGAGGGTGGAGAAAGGCTCCTCCTCTGCCGTCAGCCCGACCGTCTCGTGGTCGTGCGCGCGCAGCGTGTGGTGCTTGCGACGGGCGGCATCGAGCGCCCCCTGCCCTTCGAGTCGAACGATCTTCCGGGCGTCTTCGCAGGGCGCGGCCTCGTTCGGCTCGTGCGCGAAACCGGCGTGATTCCCGGCAGAAACGTGATCGTCGTCGGCTCCGATCCGGACAACGCGATCGTGGCGGAGGCGCTGCGGAAGGCCGGCGCACAGATCGCCGCAACGGTCGACGGAACGGCGCTCGTCCCGGTGCGCGCGATGGGCCGCAGCAAGGTCACGGGTCTGAAGGTGCGCGAGCAGGACGGCACCGAGCGGAAGATCAGCTGCGACCTCATCGCCGTCGTCTCACCGCTGGCGCCCGCCTACGAGCTGGGTGCGGAGGTGGGCGCAAACGCACGGCTCGATCGCGCGGTCGGCGGCTTCACGCTGAGCGTCGATGAGGAAGGCCGCACTTCGGTACCGTGGCTCTACGCTGCGGGACGCATGGCAGGCCGATAGGTCACGAACGCAGGCGAAACGCGTTCGCGATCGCAAACGCCCCGAAAAACAGGGCAACGAAGAGCGCGTGGAGAAGGACGCCACGCCACCCAAAGGTGCGCGCGTCGGGCGTTGCAGCCTCGCTCCGGTAGGGCCGCACCACCGCGGCATGGACGCCCAAGGCGAGCACCACGGCCGCCACGCCATCCGCGATGAAGTGCTGCTTCGTCGTGCAGATGCTGACGCCGATGGCGATGACGGGCCCCATCGCCAGCCGCCCCGCGGACGGCAACGCCTCGTACGCAATGAGCGCCGCCAGCAGCGCCATCGACAGGTGCAGCGACGGAAACAGGTTGTAGGGCGGGTCGATGGTGTAGGTGAGCCAGACGCCCCACCCGCCCAACGTCGTCATGTCCACCGCGGAGATCGGCGCGCGCAGCCCGAGGCTCGTCACCGGCCACGCGAGATAGAGCGCGAAGGAGATGGTCAGCGTCCAGACGCAGGCCGCCAGCGTCCGCCTCCAGAGCCGCTCGCAGCGCACGAGGAACAGCGGCATCAGCGCGAACGGATAGGCCGCGCTGTAGGGGAAGATGGTCCACGGTACGAACGGGATGGACGCATCGAGCGGCGTCCCCAGCTCGTGCGCCTCGCGCAGCTTCGAGAGTGCGCCGATGCCATGCATGCCGGCCTGGAAATAGACCAGCACGACCACGACCTGAATGAGGCGCCGCGCGATAAGGCGCGCAGAAAAGGCCGGAGCCATCGATTGCACCTCGAACACACCCATTCCGGACAGCGTAGCGACCGTCGTGCACGGCCGGAGAAAAGAAAGAACCGCGGCGGGGCCGGTGCATCCGACGCCCGTCGCGGCTGGTCGAGAACGGTTCGGATTACTTCGCGGGCGCGGCGGTCGGCGCAGCGGCGGCCGGAGCAGCCTTCTGCGTGCCTTCGATGTCGAGCGAGATCTGCACCTCGTCACCGACGACGGCGCCGCCGGTCTCGAGCACCTTGCCCCACACGAGGCCGAAGTCCTTGCGGTTGATCTTCGTGGTGGCGCTGGCGCCGATCTTGGTCTGGCCCCACGGATCCTTCACGGGCGCGGTCAGGCCGGTGACGTCGAGCACGACCTCCTTGGTCACGCCGTGCAGCGTCAGGTCGCCCGTCACCTTGAGGCCGTCCTTGCCGGCCTTGGTGGCCTTCTTCGACTTGAACTCCATCGTCTTGAACTTCGCCGTGTCGAAGAAGTCGGGGCTGCGCAGGTGGTTGTCGCGGTCGGTGTTGTCGGTGCTGATGCTCTCGACGTCGATCGACGCGTTGATCACCGTGGCGGCCGGGTTCTTCGCGTCGTAGTCGAAGGTGCCCGAGAACTTGCCGAACTTGCCGTTGACCCACGACACCATCAGGTGGCGGATCTTGAAGCCGACGGTCGAGTGGGCACCATCGATGTCGAAGGTCGCGGCCTGCGCGAACCCGGGCATGGCGAGCGCCGCGGCGGCGGCGACAAAGGCAAAGCGCTTCATGGGACAGTCCTCGTGTGGTGGAAGGTTCCACCGGAAGTGTTGACGCCGGACTTTCCGGCGCGGGGCGGTGCTCAGCAACGTTCGGGCCAAGCCGAAAAACCGCTGAACCCCACAAAAGATGCCGCGGCGCTTCGAACGATTCCATCACATCGACAAAACGATAACATCATTTTGAGTGATCGAGGTCGCGGACTTGACTTGCGACGGCACTCGTCGGACGGTTCCGCGCGCATGTCGTCCCGCCGGACATCGGCCAAGGCCCGCCGCACGCTCTTCACCGTCCTCCTGTCGGTGATCGGTCTCGTGCTGCTGCTCGAGGCGCAGGTCGACGCGGGGCAGCACCGACACGTGTCGACGGCGGCGGCCGAGGCAAGCTGCGTCTCCTGCCTGCTCGTGCAGACCCCCGCGCAGGCGGTGTTGCCGCCTGTGGTGGTGCCGGCTCCGCTCGAACGCCCGTTCGAACCGCCGGTCGCGTCACAGGGCATTGCTGCGGTGCATCGGCGCTGGCATTGGCCGCGCTCTCAAGCGCCTCCCCACGCCTAGAGGAAGCCTTCGTCGCCCACCGTCCGCGCGCGCGTCGGTGGCGCCCGTGGTGCGTTCGCCGCACCGCCTCCTCATTGTCGTGGTCTCTCCATGCCCCGTTTTTTCGATCGCCTCCGCCGGGCTCTCCGGCCCCGTTTGACATCGCTGCTCGGGCTCGTCCTCGCCACGCTGCCCGCCCCGGCCCTGGCGCAGACGCTCGAGCCTGAGAGCGTGCCGCCGCTCGTCTACCCGGACGGCGAGCGCGACACCGTGACGGTCGATGTCGCGGTGGTCGTCGACGAAGAGGGCAAGGTCGTCGAGGCGGCAATCGCGGGGAAGGAGCCGCAGAACGCCTCGCAGCGGTTCGACGAGAGCGCGCTTGCCACGGTGCGCGCCGCGAAGTTCAAGCCGGTGGTGGTCGACGGCACCGCGCGCCGCATCTCGACGACGTTGAACCTGCGCTTCGTGCCGGCGGCGGTCGCTCCTCCCGTCGA
>JACCDP010182230.1_pt1 | contig 24233 bp, 21 predicted proteins | sample 7445841 | NCBI WGS metagenome assembly JACCDP01 (sample SAMN15323441, study PRJNA562643) | freshwater metagenome | isolation source: river surface water | place: USA:Blue River Watershed | collected 2017-08-17
GACGTAGTGGAAGAAGAAGACGAAGAGGAAGAACCTGCGCCTCGCCCTGTAAAACTTACAAAAGTCAAGCGCAATAACAAGAAACTTCCTACGTGGTACAATCTTGCGGAACTTGTAAAAGAACCGTATACAAATGTCATCACCAAACGCAGTCCGCCACGCGAATCCACGTGTCGTGTCATTGCCGCACGGTGTGGATTTCTAAATGCCGAGGAACAGAGCGATCTTGAACGCGGGATCTACAATCATTGCCTCGAAGAAGCAAAACGTCGCAATGCGCGCTGTGTATGGGAAAATCCTGAATTTACGGCGATTTACGATATCTGTAGTCGTCGCGTGGTATCCAATCTCGACAACAAATCCTACGTTGATAACGGGCGTTTACTTACGCGACTCCGCGAGAAAGAGTTTCATCCACATGATATTCCGTTCATGTCCTATTCCGATCTTTATCCGGAAATGTGGGGAAACTTTATTGAGCTTGCGATTAAGCGAGAAGCAAAGATGTTGGAAGTGGACAAGAGTATGGCAACGGATATGTTCAAGTGCGGTCGTTGCGGTAAGCGGGAATGTACCTATTATGAAATGCAGACCCGTTCAGCGGATGAACCGATGACACAGTTCATCCGTTGTCTCAATTGTGGTAAGCAATGGAAGCAGTAAATTTACAATGGTTTATATTCGTTTTGTGGTGCTACGGTAATCGGCACATCGTCTGATACGATTTCAAGTCGGACATTGCTTGGGCTGGGTGGTACGATCGTCTGTTCTGATAAAGCCGCTGTACGCATAGTGAGTGCTTTACGCGCAACTTCTTGCGCAACCGATGCTAACGATACACCTCTGGTCGCAGTCACCGGTGGTTCTTTTTCTACCTTCTCAAACTTGGCACGGACATTTGATACAGTATTTTCAGGAACATTTGGTGGAGATCGTTTTGCCATATCTGCCGATGTAAACGCAGACGGTGTTGTAACAGGTTTGGGTAGTCGTTGATTGACCGTTTGTATTGCTGCTTCACGTGCTGTGCGCAAAATATCCGCCATCATTTCCGTTTCCAGCTGTTCTCGTTCGGCTTTTGTGCGGTTCGCGATATGTTTATCCAAATCTTCCAAAATAAGCTGTTTCATATATCCACGTTTTTGTTGGAGGAACAGAGCGGCTTCTGCTGCAAGTTTCGCGACACGACTATCACGATCATCGAATATACGTGTAGTTTCGATTCCGCCCGCAATTTCTGGTCGTTTAATATCCTTCTTATCCCTGAATTCCTTTTCAAAGAGTTTAATAACTTTTTGAGGGATTGTAGGCGATTGTTCAATTAAACGATCCAATTCGATACGGCCCATTTTTAAGAAACTCATCGCATCCATACGTTCATTTGGATGTAAGGCGAGTTCTGTACTAATGAAACGCTGGAACTTACCCCAGGATACACCTGCTACACGATGTGCTTCCGAAGATTGCGCATATCGCAAAAAGTTCGCAACTGTACTGATAATACCTGTTATAATCGATATAGCACCAATCGCAGCTGTGGCGTATTTTCCGTACGAAGGATCCGGTAAAAACGAATCTACCGCAAAGTTTGCTGTGCCCGAGAGTGTAGATAATATAATAACAGGGATTGTGAAATACATGTTGTATCCGCTATAGATTGATTCCGTCTTTTCGTGCATCCAGCGATAGCATGCTGATTTATCCGCCCATTCCGCAACGAGCACTTCAAGTTGCTTTGTCCATCCATTATGGAATTTGCGTGGTTTTGGCTCCACTTTCTTTACCTCTGCCGCCGGAGAGCCTGCGTCCTGCTTCGCATTCTCAGCAGTAGGTTCTGCTGCCTTTTCGTCTGGGGATCGTTGCATTTTCTTCCTAACTAGTTTGTTGGTTTTATCCACCTATCATGGGCATTCTATTTTCGATCTAAACTTGAACTTCGTGTGTGTTATCAAGGATGCTATGCGAAATTCTCACGTACAACACACACGGACTGCCATGGTCTCAGGACAATTCCAAGCCGATATGTGGATGGATTAAAGAAACAAAACCGAGCATTGTCTGTTTACAAGAAGTCTTTCGGGATTCTGTTCGGAAATATTATCAAGAACAACTTGTCCGTGAAGGATATACAGTTGTAATTCCCCGCGATCTAGGTGTTACATTTATGCCAAGTGGCCTTCTTACGGCATTTTTAGATCGCGATTATAGACTTATTAGTGATTGTTTCTGCCCCTATTTGGATTATCATAATGTCGAATTCACAGCAAATAAAGGATTCCATACGTTGCGTCTAAAACAGAAGAAAACGGGGCGTATTGTACATATTGTAAATACACATACCCAGAGTGACAATGAAGTCACATGGTTATTTCGAAAGGCTGTATCAAATATACGCAAAAAACAGTTTCAACAGATTCTGGACTTTTTCCCGCATAGGGAACCGGTGCTTGTTGTAGGCGACCTGAATTGCGAACATAGTCCTCATCCTCATCTTCGATTTCTGCGGACCTGTACACCTGCCTTGCTCAAGAAGCGGACCTTTTATTTAACGGGAGAGGATTTGGATCATATTGGATGGCTTCCTCTACAGTGGGCAAATCCAGATTGCCCTTTTTGTGATATTGAACGTAACGGCCCCCGCATGGAATCCTGTCGTGTCTTACAAAAACCGTGGTCGGATCACGCCCCTGTCATCGCGACCATTTACATTCCGCCAATGCCTCAGAAAAAACCGTAGACACAGTAAATGAAGTACTATATAGTCCTACTTGCGGTTGTCGTATGTTTATGCGCAATCGCATATAGATATTGGCGGAAAGATGTATGTAGCCCAGTTCGCATCATAGAAACAGAGGATGGTATTATCGAAATTGTAGACCCAGCGTGTCAAGAAGGATTACCGCATACATCGGATTCAAATACGATTCGTATGACGGAATCTGCCTATGCCGATTCACGAAGTGCGACCACGCTAAAGCATGAACGTGTTCATTTGGATCAGAAACGAAACCCGGCAGTATGGTATGAATTTTACAGACGATTTTGGGAGTATGACGTGCGACAGGAACCGCCCTATGGAATACCAAAGGAATATGTGAAACAATTACGACCAAATCCCGATACCGCAGATAAACCGTGGGCGGTCTGGCGAAACCGATGGGTGTTTTTCCCGACATATGGACCAAATACAACACTACGAAAAGCAGATGTTCGTGTATGGGATCTGAACACAGAACGATTCACAAGCCCTCCTCCGGAATGGCGTGCTATGTTCTGTGTTTCAAACACTTGTCCTCATCAATATGAACATCCGCATGAACTCGCTGCGGAATACATTGCCGAGGGTCATCAATCTGATGCTGCGGTAAAACTTTTTAACTGGAAACACTAGAAAAGAAATGTCTGCGAATTTCAATGTCGGTGCCGTTGCTAGCAACACAAGCGCAAATAAAAATGCCAACAGTGGTTTCTTACCAAAGGCGTTTACGGATTTTTTCGGATTTGGATCGAAAAACTCCAATAATGCTTTGAATACCACAGGGCAAACTCCAAATACTATCCCCCAACCTACATCCACAAATAACAATGGATCGGTAATTCCCAAGAATAACACAGCCAACAAAGTTGCGAATAACACTGCGAATAACACAGCGAACAAATCTACGAATAACACCGCCAACAAATCTGGCAACGTGTTGCCTAATGTGACTCTTAACAAAACACCTGCGAACATCGTACCAGGCACAATGGAGGGTGGTCGTAAGCGTAAGGCCAGCCGTAAGACTAGTCGCAAGGGTTCCCGTAAGTCCACACGTAAGACGAGTCGCAAGAACTCCCGTAAAAACATGCGTAAGGCCAGCCGTAAAAATGGTCGCAAATAAATCCACGAAAAAACGGAAAGATTCTTCCCCGGCTAAGTAGGAATGGAGGTAGAAAAAATTGCCCCGATCGCTACCAGTCCTCTTGACTCGGCACGCGGAAGAGGAAAAACGCGCATTTCTACGCCAAAGCGCCGTAAAGAGCGCAAAGAATTTGCGGTATATGATACCGATATGCCTTTAATGGTTATTTTATGTATTCCTGAATCGCAGCAAATCAAAACTACAATGCATAGATAATAATATTTTCCTATTAATTCTAACCGCAACGCGTGTAGAATTAATAAATTTATTTAGTAGGATTGACATAATGTCAAATATACTTATGTTGTCAGGGGGAGCGGCTCCGTCTGTTCCAGGTGTCGATTCTTCTATACGGCCATCGCATGATTTTTACAGTTATGTGAATAACCGATGGCAATCTCATATTCACCTTCCACCCTACCAAGGAAGTCTCGGTGTAAGTGAAGAGATCGAAATCGATGTGCGCAATTCCTTGCTGGACGTCATCAAGCGCCAAATGGAAACGGATCCATCCAATCCCATTTCTATGCTCGCAAACAGTTTTCTCCATACGCATTCGCAAAAAAGCAGCATTATCGATTTACAACGAATCTTAAATACGTTCGACTGTATGACAGATCCTGAAGATATTGCGAAATCGATTGGCTCGCTGAATAAAATCCAATCGCGCGCGCCCTTATCACTCGTTATCGCAAACGATTCCTACAAAAATTCCGCCTGCTGCGTGTATTTGTACGAACCCATACTTGGACTTCCTGAAAAGCAATATTATCAACCAGGATCCCGTAATCATATTATTCTGAAATATTCCAAGTTGCTGAAAACGGTTGGTAAATTGATGAATATCGAATCGCTTGAATCCGCCATTCCGATTGAAGCCGCCATTATCCAATATTTATCCGAAGGCGATAATCTTGCGAATCTCGAATACAGTTACAATCCATATACGTATCATACATTAAAACGGGATTTCAAGAACATACCTTGGGCCGCAATGTTCGATTCCTGGGGTGCGAAGCCCTCCGTCTATGAAAAAGCCCAGTACATTGTTACAAATATGAAATACATGTCGGCTCTGAATCGCATGTTTACAACCTTTACCTTGGAAACATGGCGAATCTGGATGCGTGCTATGACGATCATATCCTTTATGGAATATTTACCCCCTCCATACGATGATCTCTATTTTGATTTGTACGGCAAATCACTCAAAGGAAATTCCGAAAAACTGCCCCAAAAATACTTGACACTCAAAGTCTTACAAACCTATACACCCCAAGATCTTGGACGTATTTTCGTCAAAATGGATGTAAAGAATGGAACAAAAGCCAAAGCGACACGATTAGTCAAGCAACTCAAGGCAGCAACCGTGAAACGTCTGGAAGCTCTGGACTGGATGGAAAAAAGTACAAAACGTCGCGCGATAGAAAAGGTAAAATCCATGTTGTTCCAAGTTGCATTTCCTGATAAGTGGGAATCGGAAACAGAATCAATTGTGATCCAACCCGAACGACCGCTTCTGAATATCCTGAACTTAACAGCAAAAGATAGTGCAAATATGATCCAAGATTTGGAGAAACATCATTGTAGAAAAACGGAAGACAGTTGGTCCGATGGATCTTTCGAAGTGAATGCCTATTATTATCCTGAAGGCAATATGATGGTTGTTCCGGCGGGCATTCTTCGTCCTCCGTTTTTTGATCTTTCCAAATCAAACGCCTGGAACTTGGGCGGAATTGGAGCGGCCATTGGACACGAAATTACGCACGGATTCGACGAAGATGGACGATTTTACGATTCGAATGGAAATTACGCAAACTGGTGGACAGATGGAGATAGCAAAACATTTACAAAACTTACAAAAGCCTTAATCGCATTGTTTGATGGTCAGGGATATATGGGAGGCAAAGTCGATGGTAAGTTAACATTAAGTGAAAACCTGGCCGATCTAGGGGGTCTTGCGATCGCTCTACAAGCGTTGAATGATACTCTTCCTGCGGACGGGATAGCAAGAAAGAAAGCGTACAAGGAATTCTTTATCAGCTACGCGGTATCCTGGCGTAACAAGGATCGCGCGAAAAAAGCCAAACAGTCTTTATTGTTGGATCGTCATGCTCCCGCACCTCTCCGTGTAAACCTGATTGTCAAACAGTTTGAGGAATTCTATCATGCGTTTGATATTACACCCGAAGATCCTGACTACATACCCAAAGAGCTTCGCGTAAAACTTTGGTAATCTTTAAACAATCTGTGTTCCAAACAATAGAAATTATGATTTCTAATGTTTGTTCGGTAGTTTAACTCATGGTTAGAGCCTGGCGCAGATAGCGCGCAACGGAATCTTTATGCTTAAATGTTTGATACCCAGCATACACACTTGGGAAAATGGCTACGGCTGGAATATGCCAGTATGTTTCTTGCTGGATTGAAAAACAGAGCCCTGCTCCTAACAATAGATTCCGTAGAGGTGTAAAATGTGCGACGCGCAATACGTCATGTGCCTGTACAATTTTCTGGAGGGTCATTTGCGTTGACATCGTATTTAGTATAGCCTATGTCACGATAGCTTTAGAATAAGGCTCTCCAAAATATCGTTTTTAAACGATATTTTGCGAAGCCTTATGGGCGCCCTAAGGGTTCTCTCGCCATATCGTTTTCGCAGAAAACGATATTCTGGAGACCCTTACTTTAGAAGACGACAAGATCCGCAAGGCGCCATACTTCAAACTTACCATCCGGCAGAGGGCGTTTGAGAATATAGGGAAGGCGTTTCGCTTCCAATTCCATCTTCGCAATCTCATACGCATCCGACACACCTTCAGGGACTAGAATGTAGGGTTTTGCGCCATTACAGATTTGACTGGCACGGAAACTGATACATTTTGTACGCTCATAGTTTGTGAGGAATGGATATGTAGAATGTGCTTGATCAAGAATAGATACATCGCGCACACCGGCATAGAGTTTGGATCCAGCATCGTCTTCCGAAGGAGCGCCGGGGGGCTTTGTATTCAACTGTTCGAGTACTTGTTCTTCGTAGGGAATCCAAATTTCAGGATGCTGGAGAAGAAGTTTCGCAATATCTGCGCTCTCTGCGCGTTGTTGTTCCGTTTGTTCATCTGCTTCAAGATCGAGGGCGCCTTCATCTAGAACTTCCTCTTCCTCTTCGACATAATCGGCTGCTTCATTATTAAACTCGTCCATTCTTCTATCCTGCTAAACGATGATAATTTACCGAGTTCAATTTTTAGACCCATGCGTTGGGCGCGGATCACGAAATAAAATAACAAAATCTGAGTAGAGTAAGATAGTATGAGCTTCGATGATTTGTTTATTCTCCCGAATGAGGATATAGAACAATCGGGTGGTCATGAACCCTTTACGATTCTCAAGTACACAGGTTCGGATACGTTAACCAAACGCCCAGAAATTGAGTTAACAATGCCATGTATTCTTGTTAAGAAAGATAGTACCGCGGCTACTGTTGATACATTGGAAGGATATGAGGCTGCGACAGGACTTGGCGAGGGGGATATTCTCGCAATAAACGGTGATGCGTTTTTACAGATTCTTGAGAATCAGCGTATGGGAGGTGGTTTGGAAAAACATCTCTTCTTTAATCCAAATAATGCCGCAGTTCTTCCGATTGATAAAATCATTGGTGAACAAGTCATCTTCTTAGCAACATTTCACCAACTGCATTTCTTAGCATCGATCAATCAACTGGGTGTGCCTGCGTTGAATACACCAATCAATGAACGATTTGACGCACTCAAACAACTGTTAGGAAAGGAAATGCTTACAAAAACTGCGTTTGGTATTCCGCACGCGGATATGTCGAAATATTTCACAGAAATACAAACAAATTATGTAGGCGGCGATGATGTTCGTGCACGATCGTTTATAGATATATGTGATCTAATAGAAGGTGAACCAACCGGTATTATAAAATATTTTCACGATGCGGTATCCCATATAAAATCATTAAGTCAAGTTAAAAATGGAGAATCTACCTATACAGGCACAAATACACTGCATGGCTTCAACAGTCTTAGTATTGCCCAGGGTAGCCAAGCGCCGACACCAGGAATAAAGAAGGCTTCTGAACCCGCCGCAAACGAACATGGAACAATACCGAAGGGTCCAGCTATAATAAATGGAAATAACGAAAACAATAACGCATCGGTCGTAACGTTAGGAAATAATGGGGAAGGGCCGCCGGTGCCACGGGGTCCTGCTATTGTAGAGGCATCAGGTCCAATTACAAGCAGAACAACTGGAAATAACACAGCGGCTAGAACTGCGGTCCGTGAAGGGGCAGAAGGAAAAGAAGCGGAACATGAAGAGAATAATGGATCCGCGTCTGGTAGTGCGAGTTCAGGAAATCCAAAATCGGTAGCTTCTTCCGCAAAAAGCAGAGAAGAAGGGGAAGGTAAAGAGGGCGAAGGTGAAGGTAAAGAGGGAGAAGAAGGAGAAGGAGAAGCTAGTGTATTACCAGTAAATGCTCGACTTCGCCCAAATGCCACGGTACCAGCACCTGATGGGAAAAAGCCTGTATCACCACCCGTTCTGCCTGTTACACATACCACTCGTAAATCGCCTCGTCTAAATCCACATCCACTTATTGGTCCATTAACTGTTGGTGTGACTGGAGTAAACAATAACGATGAAGAACAAACACCGAAACCAAAACCAAAACGTGGAACTAGAGGTAAGAAAAGAGGTAAGAAAGCATCCGTAGAAAATGCTCGCGCTGCTACAGGCAATAGCACAGCAGCCGTCCGTGGAATTCCTGCTGTCAATCCTAATGAGGAGGAAGTAGTAAGCGACGATGAAAATGAAGGGTATGCTACAACAGCCGCTATCGCGCCTGCTCGCAAAAAATCAGTCGGAATTCGTAGAACAAGTGAAGCCATAAATACATCTGGCTCACGTTCGATCGTAGCCACCAGTAAAAAAGGCAAATAAAAGATCTGTTATTTTACAAAAATACGTAATCTTTTTTCGGAAACATAGAGTAGGAAATGGGCGATAGTTATGATTTATCACCCTTTGGGTGGGACGGTTGTTCGATACCAACCGATTTACAAGATGTATGTAAGTATCTACCATCATGGAAACATATGAAATTACTACGTAAACCACAACAACTTAATGGATATGAACTCTATTTTCCATACAAATATCTGAAAAATGGTATTGATGAATACATGCCTGGATACATCAAAGGTGATATCGACGATGACGGTGGATACGCGCAAATTTACAAAGCCCGCCGCGCAATCTTCAAACCGTCAGATGAATCCGTAAAATCAGGTTCCTCTGTACATCTTGTAAAATGTAATCCGTTTACAGATGTCTGTATCAAGGAAGTGCGTTTGAACATAACGCCCGAAGAAGAAGCCGCTCCATTCGAGATTCGAAAACAAACCTACGAAGATGAGATTAACGCTATTGTATATGAAGCCTTCTTACACGCCTTATTGTATAAGACGTTGGAAAAGGAAGGGTTCCCATCCGCGGTCCCGCATATCTACGAAATTCTTGCGGATACACGCGGAAAAGCGGAACCAGAAAGTCCCTGTGATTTTGATTCCATTTGGATTATCATGGAATATGTGAATGGATCGACCTTGGAAAAATTCCTGAAACGGAAACTTGTTCCCATCCGAAACGGGCATTCGCGCACCGTTGCATACGCGAATGAAAAAATTTTACTCGATGTTCTCATCCAGCTCGCAACCTATTTAAAGATTTTACAGGAAAAGGTGCGCTTTAACCATCGCGATCTCAAGATTAACAATATTTTTGTACGACACCATACATCCGAAGAACATTGGAAACGATCTCTTCTTGTTTCATCAAATACATGGGATTGTATCAATGATATTGTGCTTCTTGATTTTGGATTTAGCTGTATTGCGTGTGGAACTGGATTTGATAATCCGAGAGCAACCCTTGTCGGTGCCGGATCCTGGTTCAAATCCGAGCACGATTGTTTGAAATATGGGCGTGATCTTGGACAATTCCTGTATTCCCTACATTGTACTTTTCCACTCCAAGATTATGTGTCGGCATCCTTCTTTGACTTGCTCCATAAATCGATGTTCGCCACGCGGGGTGAAGGAAAAGAGGCGATTGATTTATGTATGGGATTCTCGGATGATGGACAGCCGCTTGGAGGATCTGCATTGCCGCGTTCGATAAAATTCAATGACGGAATCTACATCTTTTTGCGCGATTCGACGGTGGATATACCTGGTTGCGCACCGTCCGTGTTCTTAAATACCCTAGCTACGTATATTGATCAAGTCAGCAAACCTTGATTTGCCGTGAAAATTTGAAGTAGTCAAAAAGTTGAGGGCTAAACAAGCACCTCGATAACACAATAAAATGTCCGCCATTACTCTACGTTCCTTTCTTGATTCACACCGCTGTAAGGAGTCCCCTGAATGGAACCTTACCGGTATGAGTGATGACGATAAAGGCAAGTATCATGTTCCCGAAGATGAATATGATACCTTCCTCCGTCTTGTAAACAACCATATCTTTGGTAAAATTCCGCGTGCCTCGAGTCTTCTGGAGCGTCATCGCGATGTAGGCCCAACGCTCGTCGATCTTGATTTGCGTTACGAAATTGGCGGGCCTCTCATTCGCCGCTTCAATAGTGATCATATCCGCACCTTTATTGCGTATTATGTCGCGGCGATGGTCTACTTCTCCAAAGTCGAATCCCTTCCTGAGGATCTTGTGTATTACCATCTGGAAAAACCGGCACCGGAATCCGACAAGGCCCATCACAAGGACGGTGTCCATATTCAGTGTCCTACCATTACAACTACCCCAAAATATCAGTACGGCATCCGTGGCTTTCTTCTGAATCATGGGGTCGTCAATCGTGTCTTTGGATCTACGGGTGTCAACAATCCTCCTGAGGATGTCTTTGATGTATCCGTGATCCATCGCAACAACTGGTTCTTGTACGGTGCCTGTAAACCAAACAAATCGCAGTATCGTGTTGCGAAGGTATGGCGCGTTCCGATTTCTGAAATCACGGAGGCTCTTGACGGCGGTGATCCTACCGATTTCGAAGAGCTCGTTGAAATTGTCAAAGATATTATGACCGAAGAAAAGCCTGTTACGGATACACTTGAACTCATGAAACTTCTGAGTATTCGTAAGGGCCATGAATCTGCGACTCCTCTTGGCGTCCGTCATCTACGTGCGGCCGAATGGGAAGAGCTTATGATCAACTGGGGATCTGGTAAGGCCAAACTCGATCGTGCGATCCCCGCAAAAACTGCCGTAGAAGAGGCAGGGGACGATTCTGCGCTGGTCGTTGTGGGCGACGGAGAAGAGTCCAAGCGTGTTACCAGTGGCACTACCGCAGAAGATATTGCGCTTGCTTACCGTCTCTGTCGCGAATGTATCAACGCAGAGCGTCGCGCAGCCGATTATCAAGATTGGGTGAATGTCGCGATCTGTCTCAAGAACATTTCGAATACGGAAGAGTCCTTCAAAGTCTGGGTAGAAATCACACGTCGTGTGGATCCATCCCATAAAAAGGCGCATATGAGCGAGGCAGAGCTCCGTTCTAAGTGGAATCTGATTCGTGTGGATGGATCCCGCAAACTTGGCATGGGATCTCTCCAACATTGGGCGCGCGACGACAATGCCGACAAGCATCGTTCTATCATGTCCGAAACGTATACTTCGTGGATTATCAACTTTGCGAAGGATACCCACGTGAACGTAGCGTCTTTCGTATGTCATCTCTTCGAACACGAATTCCGTTGTTCGATCGGATCCCGCAAGGGTTCCTATGAATGGTATCAGTATGCTCCTGGTGCGCATGCCTGGAAACATCTTCGTACTGCCACAGAACTCCGTGCGCGTCTTTCGGGCCGCGTGAAGAATGAATACGTGGAAGCCGGTAAGAAACTCAGCGATCGTCTGACTTCGTCTACGGATGATGCGGAACGGGATCGTATTGACGACAAGCGCAAGAAGCTCTTTGGTATTGAACGACAGCTCGAAATGGCATCCTTCAAAGACAATGTTCTACGCGAATGTCAAGAGAAATTCTACGATGAAGAGTTTCTCCAGAAATTGAATGCGAACGGATATATTCTTGGAGTGGCGAACGGAGTTCTGGAACTTCGTCACTACGACAATGATTCCATGAGTGGAAAGCCCCGTGTGAGTTTCCGCGATGGTCTTCCTGATGACAATATCAGTTTCCAGATGGGCCGTTCCGATCCCGATATGGACGCCATTCCCTACATTCTCTATGATCCTGATATGCCGGAACAACGCGATCTGATGGCATTCTTTCAGCGCATCTATCCTGATCCCGTTCTCCGCGAATATGTACTCACGCTTCTTTCTTCCTGTCTCGAAGGTGCTAACAAAGAACAGCGTTTCTATGTGATGCAAGGTGTAGGTTCCAACGGTAAATCTATGATTGAGATGCTGATGGAACTGACCTTTGGTGACTACGGAACTTCCATGAGTACAACTGTGATGACCCGTAAGCGTCCAGATTCTGGCGCGGCCAATCCAGACATCATCACGGTAAAGTGTAAGCGCTATATTCACATGGGCGAGCCCGATGATAATGAAAAGATCAATACTTCCATTATGAAGCAATACACGGGTGGTGATCGTGTTGCGGCCCGTGGGCTCTTCTCGGATCAAGAGAAGATTCTGATTGCGGGTAAGATCTTCATGTCCTGTAACGATCTACCACCGGTCAGTAAAATGGACAACGGTACTTGGCGTCGTCTTCGTGTGATTCCACACTTGAGTGTATTTAAGGATCCTGGTGATGCTGCGATCGATCCTTCCAAGCACATTTACGAGAAGGATCTCGATCTCGAGAACAAGCTCCGTCATTGGCGCACTGCCTTCCTTTCTCTACTTGTCCATTATTACGATACCCGTTACTTAGCACATGGTCTCAAGGAACCGGATTGCGTGACCGCTGCTTCCAACAAATACAAGGAGGAGAACGATCTGTTTATGAGCTTCTTCACGGAATGTTTCGTGAAGGAAGTGGGTGCGGGTCCTATCAATGCGAAGGAAGTCCGCAACATCTTCAACGATTGGAAGAAGACGATGGGTAAAGCATGCGATCTTAAACTTCACCAAGTTTACGAGCGTATGAAGACGGCCTGTGGTTCTGGATCTACTGAAAAAGAGTTCTGGGGTATCCGTGTGGCGGAAGAAGCGGATCTCAGTGGAAATTTACTATCTGATATGCCATAATTGTATTTAGCGCTCGAAAAATTGAATCCATTTCGGATCCTAGGTTGTTTTTTTAGGCTCCTTCCTCACGCTCCCTTCCTCGCATTCCTTTCAGCTACAATGCCTACCATTCTTACTATTCCCTCCTCTGATATCTACACCGTTCGCGGTTCTGATAATAAGTACTTCAAAATTTACTACGAAGACGGATGGCACAGAGATATTGATGTTCGCATTCATATGAATCTGAGAACCACACTAGAAATGCTCGCCAAGGCGATGGGTATTCCTGGTATCGCAAAAATCAAAAAGAAGGAATTGATTCAGCTCGTAGAAGCACACATCCAATTTGTGTAATTCCGACAATATCTAACCATACTTAGTAATACAATAATAGGCAATACCATAACATACAGCAAGAATAATAGCGCCTATTTTCAATTGTTGTTTTGTATCGCCGATCTGTGCTTCAAACATTTGGAATACGATCTTCAGAATTGCGACGAGCGCTAACCCAAAACAGATCCAGAAGGTTAATACGATTTTATCATCCGATGTTCGAATGCCCAGGAATCCACTGACGCCGTCTTGTGGCGAATTGTCCAAAAAGTCGCGACGCAGAGCCCGTTCTTCATTCAGCAACTTTTTATCCTTTACACCCATACGTTCGACATCCTGTGTAAGCGATTCGTCGTATTGCTGTAATGGTTCTGTCGCATTTGCGAGCTTATTTGCCATTTCCTTCTGGGCACGAAAATCGGTAAGAGCATTTGCGAGTTCTGTGCGCTTCTGTTGAACATAGGCTTGATTCGCCGCAATAGCTTCTGCGGTTTTCCGGGCTTGTGCGGCCTGCGGATCACAGGAATCAACTTCCCCTTGTTTTTTCTGCACATCCGTATTTAACTGATTTAATTCGACCTTCTTCACATTACAGACTGTGATTGGATTCACCGGAGGAGGTGGAGGGGTTGGTTTTGGCGCCGGTGGAGGCGGTGCTGCTGGTCTTGATGGTTTTGCACCCATTCTAAACTTCTATTGTGTACTTCGTAAATAAAACACACGAGCAATATACTATTGTGTTTTATAGTTCAAATAAAGGAATTTATGACAAGTTGTCGCAGACAAGGCCGCCGATACCCTTTTGTCCGTTGATACCGTTAGGGGTAGCACCGGTTTCTTGGTACGCCATCATTTCCTTTTCAATCGAATCCTGCCAAGAGCTGAAGCGTTGTACAGCATCGTCCGCACACTCGGTAGCAGACTTAGGGACGATCGAGTTGATATCCATATCGATTTCACCACCCTTGCTACAGAGTTTGGCCGGTTTAGGAGCCTTCGCCGACCCGAAGTAGCGACGGTGCCATAGACGTTGGTCACGAGTACGCTTCGTGTAGAAATAGCGGTACACACCTAAGCCGATTACGATCACCATGAGCGCAGCACTTAATAAGGAAGCCACTGCATTTGTAATGGTAGAGTTCTTCTGTAAATAGATGATGATCGCCATACACAGCGAAGAAATGAAGAAAACTTGTAAGAAAAATAGGGTTTCCAGCTTATTGTAGTTGTACCATTCGTTAATTTCGAATTGACGCTTGCTGATATCCTTGTCGCGATTCAAGTTTTGTTCGATACGTTTGTTATTCGCACCAATTACATCACTCAAACGATCTACATCACCAGAACGAGCCTTGTAAAAGTTCGCATTGTGGTCCATATCCATATAACGACCCAAATCGATCTGCGCCTTTTGGAACGCTGCACGCTTACGGTTGAAGACTTCATCCGTCATACCGTCTACGCGTTCATTTACGTATTGGCTGTAATCAGCCGGATTACGCCGGAGATTCTGCGCAAATTTTAAGCGCTCGAGATCTTGGTTGACCAATGTGGTCGGAATGAATTCGTTTGTTGCGCTCATTCTTTCTCTGATTATTTCAAATACTTTTTCCTCGCAAAATTGGAATATTATTATCGTATCTCGTAATTGCGAGATTGGATAATAAAATGGACGAACCGGGTATTATACTTCTTTAATTGCGGTACACATAGAATATGGTAGCAAGAGCAAGAACGTTCAAAGCAGCCCATATAGAGATTTGATTGGTTGTGAAGTTGTTCTTTTCTTCTGTGTATCGAACAGCTTCCTTCTGTGTACGCACGATCGCATTGCTCTTGTTCAACATGTCATAGGTGCTCTTGAGCGATGCGAGTTTGTCGTTGATATTCTTATTGTATTTGTTGATCGCTTCCTTGTTCTGGTTCACCATGTCGACACGGGATGCCGCGAGATAGTTCATGGTTTCCAATACACCATTCAAGCGCATATTGAGGAGCTTGGTGTTTTGGAGCATGACTTGCGCAGCGGCGTTATCCGATTGGACACGGCTGGTCGCCTTCTTTAAGAATTCGCGCAACGCATAACGGTAACGCTGTTCGTAGTAGCAGTATTCATCGTTGAGTTTATTAAACAAGTCAGAATCCTGTTTCACTAAGTCATCCATATTGGTTTCATATCCCATACCAACTTTCACTTCAGGGCGCTTCTTCAAAATGCCGGAACCTTCTAATTGTTCTACGTGGGCGGCAAGTTGCGCAACAGGAATACGACCTGTAGCAGAATCAGGCACAAGGTTGTCACTGGCTACACCATTCTTAAACATAGTAAGTAGTTCCCCTTCATTGTAAAAATCGGCAGGTGGAGGACAGACGCTCGAAAGCGCAGCCGGTTTAATCCCAGTTACATATGCGGACATTGCTTCTCTGACAAAACTCTATTTATTTTCTTTGGCTACTCTCGAAAAATACGAATACTTCGTATGTTTCGGGGGGATGACGTATAGTGTAAAATTCACTTCTCTAGGAATGGGTTCTCGGGAACCGTTTTTTTAGGAATCCGCCAAAATATGCCGATTGTTCTTCCTTTGGCATATTCGCATCTTTACCAAAGGCCGGGAGCAGTTGCATGATTTTTTCCCAATATAAATATACTATCGATACAATTGCGATAAGCCCGAATGCCACAGCTGCTACCAATAATCCCGTACGCGATTCTTCGGCAAGTGGGCGCCATAATCCTACCCACGATGAATGAAAAATCCCCGCGCCTTTATTTGCTAACGCTTCTGTCTGTTCCTTTCGTATCGCACTTAATACTTCTCCACCTTCTACCTTTTTCTTCAATTCTTGACTTGCTTCGCGTTTTGTCTGTATAGAGGTTCGCAATGTAGCTGTTTGCGTAATCATCGAATCTACGACGCCCTTTACTTCCCCCGTTTTTCGTTTGATTGTATCAATCGAGCTTTGTACAGCTGATTTGGATGTTGTAATTTGCTGCGCTGCTCCTTGAATATTTAATACAGCCGCGGGTGTACGATCCAAAATGATCGGAAGATTGTCATTTACAATCTTCGTTTCTTTCTCAATTTCCGCTACATAGCGGTTCTCGGCGGTTGAATTCCACGACATATTTCCTTACGTTACTCTGCGATTTTACAACTAAGGGTCTCCAGAATATCGTTTTCGTAGAAAACGATATGTCGAAAGAACCCTTAGTACGCCTTTGCTTCGCTGAATAAGGCTTCTCACAAAATATCGTTAACGATATTTTGGAGAGCCTTATTTACAACGAACAATAGCTGTAAATGATGGCTTCACCGGCTGTTTCGGAAGGACGACGGATTTCCACTACATCGCCTGGCACTAAGCCAAGCACACGCGCCTGCATATCGACGTGAAACTTAATATGCGGCAGTTCACTCTTTGACTTCAAATGAATGCGAGGAATGAGTGCTGTAATTTCCGCTTGCGAGAGCTTGCGGTGAGGAGGCACCATAATATGCTTTGCCGGATTGCTTACCACGTTCTTAATCTGAAAGAATCCAATGCGGGCCTTGCGACTATTCCATTGTTTCGCTGCTTGAATATGGAATACATCGTGAAAGGGTTCGCCAAGAATAATCATAATATCATCGTTGGCAGGATCCATGCGATTCGGGTTTTCTTCATCAAAGAGATTTGTCATTTCGGTTTCAATCCGGAGACGAACTGCGGAATTGACCCAATACAGAACCACGGCACGAGGCATGGGTGCAGGTCCATCCTCTTTCTTTGGAGCATTGATGCGAAGAAGATCCGTATTGGTTGTAGCCATCTTTAGAACTTCTTCAGGGCTAATTCCCTTGTAGGAATCTACATTGTATCCGCGATTTTCGAGAATCTCGAGAATCGTGGAACGAGAACGAATAATAAGATCGAGTGTATCAGCGTCCATTTCTATCTCTATTCTTAGTTCTGTTGTTTAAATCAATTTTGTGGGATTATTTCTTTACAGGCTGAGGAGCATTGATGGTTACGACTTTAATGTCACTATCTTCTGGAACAAGTTCTCCTTCGACTACACCGGTTGCTTCAGGCGCCCATGTAACTTTTCCACGAGGATTGTGTTCTTGTTGTTGTTGTACCTGCTGTATCTGCGGTACCTGTGCGTCCAACATTCCTGGTAATTCGGCTGCGTCGACTTCGCTAATTTGTAATACAGGGCCTGTGCCTTCTCCTACTTCCGCAACAACTGGAGGATTTGTAGGAAGCCCAGTTTGTATTTGTTGTACTTGGGGTTGCTGTTGTGCTAGCGCGAGTGCTTCATCGGCTTGTATATCCACACGCACTTGTTCCTTTGTTAAGCCCGCATCCACAGCGACATCCGGTGCCATAGTGGCAACCTTTAATTCATCACGCACCTGCATCAGAATACGACCTAATTTGTTCTGTCCAAGGCGCTTTTTACCCAGCCCCCAATAATTGTCGAGCGGAGAAGTCTCATTCAATACGGCATTTCCAGTATCCAATAATTTTTGTTTGAGTATAGGATGCGCATCGCTGAATTTCTCACGTGTAGCTGTTAACATCACTTCGTCACGATACTTATCCCAATCGGGGCGGATTGGAATCGTAGGGGTTTTTCCGAGACGTTTTGCCTGCGCAGGTGTCTTTGCTACACGGATTGTTTCCTGATAATCCGGATTGTCTGGGAATTTCTGTGCCTGGAAATAATGTTCCACAGTTGGCCATACCTTTTCACCGATTGTCAACTTCACTGGATAATAAGTGCCGAATTCTTTATACGTATTAATCTGTGAACTAAATTCAATTACAGGTACACCTGCGGGTACTTGTGCGGGTGCGGCATTATCGTTGTGTGCGGGTAGTCCTTCGTCCACTAAATCCGCGGGCGCGTCTTCATCTCCGCGATCCACAATACCAGGTGGCATTACCGCAACCTTTGTAATCTTTGCCATAGCCTCATCGATTGCCGCTTCAATCACCGGTGCTGCCTTTTTATCCTCTTCTTTACCCTGAACTTCCAACACTTCCTCTACTCCCATTTCGGTCGGTTCACGGAATTGACGAGAATTCTTCTCTGTTAAGAATCGGAATCCCGCATTCATAAAGGTCGTTAATTCTTGATCCAGTAACTTGAGCGCGTAAGGAATTTCAATACGACTAAAGGTTGTGCGCGATTTGCGCACCGGTAAAACAAGACCCAATGTATCCGTGGTATCTCCCTGATAGGTAATTGGGCCATCGCAGGTTGGGCATAAGAACAACTTGGTGTCTTCGTTGTACAACGGAATTGTACCGCAACCATTACAGACCCAGAAGGATGTACCATCGGAACGCTTCATCATCGATTCCTGTAAGAATGCCGTACCTCCGTGCGCGATGAGTGTATCACGTTCCATTTCACCGATACGCATACCACCTTCATTTCCACGCCCGCCCGTAGGTTGATGGGTACGAATTTCTTTACGACCCGCCGCACGCGAGTTTTGCTTATCCTGCGTCAAGTGTTTGAGACGCATAAAATACAGAGGTGCCATGAATACCGATGTGGAATACATTTTACCCGTCATACCGCTGTATAAAATCTCTTCCCCTTCGCGTTGTAATCCGGCTTGTTGTAAGGCGTCCGCAATCGCATTGAACGATTGTTCGTCGTTCATGAAGGACGTGGCGTTCATCTTGGATCCAATTGCCGCTCCTAATTTGCCAAACACTTGTTCCAACATTTGCGCGATCGTCATACGCGATGGAATACAGTGAGGATTTACGACAACATCTGGTACAAGCCCATCCGCGGTACGTGGCATATCAATCGCATCTAGCAACATACCCATAGTACCCTTTTGCCCGTGACGACTCGAAAACTTATCACCCAGTTCCGGCACACGTTCTTCCAAGATACGGACACGCACCAATCGCAGGCCGTTTGCTTGGTGTAACACGACGACCTTGTCTACACGACCCTTCGTAAAGACTGTAGGAAGCAAAGAGGCGTCGCTCAATTTCCCCGTTTCAGGATTGGTCAAGTAACGACCGACCAAGACAGTCTTATCATGAATCACCGATCCTTCCTTGATTACACCGTATTCATCGAGTTGGGAATAATCGTTTCCTGGGGCCAAATCCGACCAGGCCAAAATATTACGAGGATTTCCAATACGATAACGGGCCTTTGTAATCGGATCTTCTTCTTCGATCGTCGAATACGAACGAAGGGCTAAGGAACGGAAGAGACCACGTTCAATACTCGAACGATTGAATAAAATACCGTCGTCCTGATTGTATCCGTTGAAACTATTCAAACAGAAAATCACGTTTGTTCCGTAGGGCATTTGTCCGCCCGCAACAGCTTCATGTACAATGGTGCGGCACAAGGCACCTTCACCGTAACAGAGCATGCTACCATAGGTATCGAACCGATTTTCATAGTTGGTCGCATAGTAACCAATACCTTGTTTCGATTGGGAACAACTGAGTTGGTTACGAGGCGATTGGTTGTGATTAGCGAATGGAATCATGGAACCAAGTAAACCCATTAAGGAACTTGGATGAACTTCGGCATGGGTGTGTTCTGGACTCAAATCCGCAACATTTCCCCACCAACTCACATACGATTCATTGCCTTCATAAGGATCGATGTATTCAATCGCACCCATAAAATCGGATAATTCGGTTTCATAATCAATGAAATCCACGGATTCACGATCTGCTAATGGATCCGTGAAATCGGCCGAGTAAATTCCTTTCGCGGCATTGGCAGGATACGTGCCGCACACTAAATCGCGCCACGAAGGAATGGATTTTGTGCCGGCCTTAACTTCCAACATAATTCGTGGCCACTTACCTCCTGACTGTAAATGCCAGAGAGGACGGATAGGACGCCCATCATCCAAATAAATACGAATGATATTATCGGCAGTATTGAAACTGATCGATGTAGTGGGTGGTAGACACGCAGTCCATTTCATCAATTTCAAAGTACGTGTAAGAAGATCAGGTTGTGTGGAGAATCCGACGGTACCACCATTAATCTGTACGGAAGTTGCGGTCGCAGCCAAGGAAATTGGTGCTGCGCTGACGTCAATGACCTTTCCGCGACTGAAGAGCCATGCCATGAGCGGTTCATAATCCGCATAGATCGAGATGGCCGTCAGAATGCTCATATTCTTCGTAGCACCAATGTGAGAACCTGTAGGAGTTTCAGCAGTACAGAAATAGCCAACTTGACTTGTGTGAAGATGACGAGGGCCCGTAAGTTTCATACTTGTATCGAAATCAGACACCACACGACGTGTATGAGACATAGCATCCAAATAGCTGATACGTGCGACGGGTTGGATGACACCGGTTTTGGTATTCTGTGGATTGGTTCCCCATTTTCCACGGAATCCACGCATGATCGAATCGTTCAAGGATCCTGTGCTGAGCACTTTCGAAATATTTCCCGCACTGAAAATATTTAAATAGTTCGTTCCTTGATACAATGATTTGTTGTAGTTGTATTGTTTGCCGACTTCGAGTTTTACGGATTTCTTCCAGTCCTTCCAGGATTCCGTGAAGAGTCCAAGAAGAAGAGAGCCTGTGGGCAAGAGACGTTGGTTACGAATATCGTCGCGGTTTGTCTGAGGTTCCATGCCCATTTCCACACGAATCATCTTTCGTACGATTTCCGCCAAATATTGCGCACGGGCGAGCGGTCTGTCTGGAACATGACTGAATAAATATTCATGTAACATGTGTAAGACATTGGCAACAATGAAGCCTTTTGTGAGCGTACGAATGAATTCAATCGCATGTACAGTTGTAGTAATAGGATATGCGTCGTGAATACTGGCAATCAACGTATTTTCCATGGTTGACGTGAGTGGTGCAGTTGTATCTGGAAGAATCATACGAACAATATCTTCATCGGATTCGATACCTAATGCGCGGAACAACACGAAAAGAGGGATGGTGCCTTTCACGGTGGGAATACTGACACGGATTGCGCCTTCTTCCACACTTCCTGACGCGTGTAGACGGTAAAAGGTTACACGTCGAGTATGTTTGGTTTTGGGATGTTGACATACGACGGAGGCATAGGTATTGACTTTGAGATCATGTGGGGGTTTCAGGGATACAATCACTGTATTAAAGGCCTGTTCTTGGCGCGTAATGAGCAGTTTTTCGGCACCATCGACCATGAAATATCCACCGTGATCGTTACGGCATTCTCCCATTTCGGTCAATAAGGCCTGGCTAGCACCGTAAGTCGCACAGAGTTTCGAACGGATTAAGATTGGGATACGGAATAAGGGAAATTGATCGATTTTGAGTTCGTGAACGGTCGATGTATATTGACCTGGTGTTTCTGACGCTTCTGTGAGCGTTAAACGGATGAGAATATCGGCACGAATGGTAGTCGCATAAGTTAAATCACGGATACGGGCTTCATTAGGAAACATACGACGAACGGTTTTTCCATCGTCGAGTGTAATAATCGGAGCACCGACATCGATCGCAAGATCTTCCACAGTTCTCGCTTCGCCACCCACAAAAATCTCCGTTTTGTATTTGTATACAGATCCGGATTCATCCAACGGTTCTTTCAAATCGGTAATCGGGTTCTCGGATAAGATTACTTGTGGCATGGTACGGAACATGAATGCTTCGTACGATTCCATGTGGTGTTGTGTAAGAAATGTGCCAGGAAAAGCATCAAAGTACCGTTGATACAGTGCCGGGGCAACATCCGCAAGTGCAGAACTTACCTCTGCTGATGGAGGTTGACAGATACCGGATTCCATTTGTCTTCTCTGATTGTGTATATATACCTTGTTTTGCCAATTTACGTGGTTTCTTTAAAGGCAAACACGTCGAAAGATTCTTTCTTTGTGTTTGAATTGTATAGTATTTAAGTCACTCTCTTAGTTGGATGTTTGCCAAGGCGCAGGACTAGCGAGTTTCGCAAAGTCACTTCCAATGGGTGTGACGATGCCGGGATCTATTAATCCTGTTGTTCCATTGCTGACATATTGCCATTGGTGGGCGACAGGAGTTCCTGGGAAGGGAACAGGAGCGGTTGCACCACTTACACTGGCGGCAGCCATCTGGATAAGATTTGGAGGTGCCGATGAAATGTAAGGATGCATCGCAAGGGATTCCGCAAGATTACCACCCTTGTATCTGCGTAACCCCTTACGTGCTCCTTTACGCAACGTCTTGCGCGCATTCTTACGCGACTTGGTTACGCGTTTATTCTTGTAGCTTTTGCGAGCCGCTTTACGACTCTTTGTACGAGTTTTCGCACCGCCGACTTTATTGGAGCCCATGTCTTCTGGTACGGGGAGAGAACTATTTTCTGTGCCGCACCCTTTATTTAACGAATTCTGGTAAAAGACGTCGAGTGCTTGGATAGATGCCGGATCGGAACTAATTTCCGTAGGGAAATTTCCATACACCCCAATCGTTCCGGGTGTCATAGTATAACTCAAAGGAGCCATACCACCAGACATTTTACGTGTGCTTGAACGCATTTTCCTATAATAGTCCGTGAAACTCTTCGCTGATATATTACTCAATGGCATATGAAATAACGATTCCCAACTCGATTGAATATGGTCTTCGGGTTTCTCTGTTTCAACTGCTGCGCGTGCCTGTTTATCAAACACTTTCAAATCCTTCTGTATTTGTGCTATAGTTGGCATAGTATTCGCAAAGAATCTTTGATGTACTATGATATTTTAATGCTATTTTTAGTCAGTGGAAATACGACCCTTGCGTAATAGTTCGTTAATCCGGGAAGAAGCAGTGCGCGCGATACTGTCAAGCCCACCGCCTACAGCTGGCATAGTGACAGCAGGTAAGGCCGGTGTAGCAGAACTCGAGCCGAAAAAGCCACCCGCATCGGCGTTGTTCATCGCATAGAACCCGTACGCACCCAGGATGATCGCACCCATCATCACATACGAGCTGTATTTCCGGAGGTTATACTGCCATGTGGCACGTTCATATTCCATCACGCCGAATTGAGACATGTGGAAGTATACAGCGATCACAAGAGTGATTACGCTACCTGTGATCAAGATCGCAGGAGCGAACGAAGGCATGACGAAAAAGGCAATGGCAACCGCCAAAAGCACTAAGGCTAAACTAGGAATAAGCAACTCCATTATTCTGATGGATCCTTCGAATTTCTTATTCGGCACCTTAGATCTTTTCAATAAGATCCACATGGGTCAGAAGCGTTTTGCGGCAACAATATCGTGTTAGATTGAGTTCCTTATACACTTCTGCTTCGGGAGTTTTCGGAATCGTTTTACCATCGAAACATGTCGGTTCCGCATATCCGGAACCCTTAAGTTCACGCAGACGTTTTTGGTAGTAATCCCATTTATCGGCAAGCAGCTTGCCACAATTCATACAGCGTACAGGAATGATCATTCTTCTCTGATAGTCCCGGGTATATTCAAATCCACTATTTCAATTTTGATCAATTTGCGTTTAGGTCATAAATTGTTTTGACTGCATGTTAATAGAAACAGAAATGTCTATGAATCGTGGCTATGGCAGTAGTAGCAGCAATGGTAATGCTGATGAAAAAATCAGACGTCTCGAAAGCCGTATTACGGATCTCGAAAAATTAGTCGCGGAATTGAAGGTATCTGGTGTACAGGGTCCTGCGGGTCCTGCCGGTGAACAAGGTCCTGCTGGCCCTACGGGTGAAAAGGGTGAACACGGCCCTATGGGTCCTGCTGGTCCTCA
>JACCDP010705555.1_pt1 | contig 24213 bp, 18 predicted proteins | sample 7445841 | NCBI WGS metagenome assembly JACCDP01 (sample SAMN15323441, study PRJNA562643) | freshwater metagenome | isolation source: river surface water | place: USA:Blue River Watershed | collected 2017-08-17
ATCTGCAATTGCTTAAACAATTGAATCCTGAAAACGAAAAAGACAAAGTGATGATTGAAGCTATTTTAAAAAGGAATCAATCTCAAGATTCGGATATTTCTGCGAAAGGCTCTGAGTATGATGTAGCTGTTGCCGTAGATGTGGCCGCTGTTGTTACCAAAGTTGCGGCTGTTACCAAAGCTTTAGCGGTAACCTCCTACATCGTAGCTACAAGGGTTTTAGTGTTTGACAGTGAAAATGAGGAGTTCAAAGCCGGGGCAAGGGAAACTAAACAAGAGATTCTGGTAAAAGAATTAGCGCATCAATTCTAATTCATTTTTTTATTAAGCCCTGTGCACTGCGCGGGGCTTAATTTCTTTTAGTTAATTAAAACGCACATCCTGGCTTAAGAATAATTTATACTTATAGGGCTTATGAAACTTTTTAAATTAGCGGTTCTCTGTTTTTGGCTTATCTGCATTTTCTTTATTTTCTCCGCATCCATCAGCAATGAAATTGTTTATTCCAACAAGAAGTATAAGAAAACCATTGCCGCCATTGTTCCTCAGGGCTGGGGCTTCTTTACCAAAAGCCCTAAAGAGCAAACTTATGTTTGTTACAAATTTTACAAAGGGGCTTATGTACCGGTTACCTTAGCTAATTTTAGTGCGGGTAATTTATTTGGTTTATCCAGAAAATCAAGGGTAGTTGGCTATGAAACCTCTATGCTACTCGAAAAAATTGCCGGCATTCCGGGATGGAACAATGGAAAAGGTGAACACCATTTATTGCATAAACCTGCCGCAACTTATCCGTTACGTATAGAAAAACACCTGAATCATTTTGAAAACGGGAAATACCTTTTTATCCGGTATTATACCATTCCCTGGGCGTGGAATGGACAAGGGCAAGAGAAAAACAGGCCTTACGAATATTTAGAAATTGAATTAGAAACAATCCATGATAACGTATAAAGAATTTAACAGCTTCTATTCCCCCAGGCTGGGGCTTATCCGCTCTTTACTGGCACTGGGAACTTTATTTACCCTTGTCTTTAACAGCAGTGCTGATCTTTTCCCGGTTGACCACTGGAACGATGTTCAGGCCGGTAAAGAAAAATTTATTGATGTTGTTAATCTGTTTTATTTGTTCAGTTATCCCGCTATAGATATTGCCAGGGCTATTGCAGCTGGTATATGCCTTTTTGTGATTAGCGGATACCTGCCCCAGATCAGTAGTGTTTTGTACTCCTGGGTTAGCTATTCCCTATTCTATGGCTCGCTCATCATTGAAGGCGGAGATCAAATTACTGCAATACTTTCATTACTCCTTATTCCGGTTTGTATGATTGACCAGAGACTTAATCACTGGCACAACAAGCCTTACTTTTCGTATACTGTAAATCCATACCTGCATTACTTTATTTATTCATTTGTATGTATCATGCAATTACAGATGGCCTTTTTGTACCTGGATGCAGGGGTAGAAAAATGTAAGGTTGCAGAATGGCAGGATGGTACAGCTATTTACTATTGGTTTAATGATGTTACTTTTGGCGCACAGGGTCTTCTCCTGCCACTGATGAATACGCTGTTTCAAAGTCCACACCTCTGTTTTTTGTTTACCTGGGGAGTAATTTTACTGGAGCTATTACTTTTCACTTCACTTTTTATGAAACCTGCTTATAAAAGCATATTATTTTATACCGCTGTTTTTTTCCATTTCTTTATATTTATCATACATGGTTTACCCTCATTTGGACTTGCCATGTGCGCCGGTTTGTTTATACTCTTAAAGCCGGTGAGTGAAAAAAGTCTTGAATTAACTACTCATAACTTAAAGAATTATTTCTCCCGTTTCTTCCTTTTTATTACCAAACGAATAAGCTCATTAACTAAACTGTAACTATCATTCGTTAGCAGGTACAGAAATAGTTTTTTTTGTTGTAGTAACCAGGTAAAGCCAAAATTAACCTGCCCTGTATCTGCCACACTCCAGAAACCAGATGGCTCTGATCAGTCGGTGCGATGAACTTTCTTCGGTTTTCGTTATGTGTTTGCATTTAAGTCGTATCCTTGCTGCAACTATATGTAACCACTTAGCCCGTTTCATAACCTTTCCAACCCTCTTATCCCCACACATAAACCCCACTTTTTGCCATTATTTTAAAAGTCTTAGTTTTGTAAGTCCTATTAAATATTAACTAAACTCCTATGAAAAAGCTCTTACTGCTTTGTTACCTGTTTGCCTTGCCTGTGTTTACTTTTTCACAAAAAAAAGAAGATCCTAAAAAACCTGAAGCACCACAAGACCCCTTACTGAAACAAGAAAACTATTCCAGTCTTTCTTTCAGGAGTCTGGGTCCTGCTGTTACTTCCGGTAGAATTGCTGATTTGGCTGTGAACCCTCTGAATAAAAATGAATGGTACATTGCTGCTGCTGCCGGCGGAGTATGGAAAACTACTAATGCCGGAGTTACCTTTAATCCCGTTTTCGATGGGCAGGATTCCTACTCCATCGGTTGTGTTAGTATAGATCCCAATAATCCGCACACGGTGTGGGTAGGAAGCGGAGAAAACAATAATCAACGTGCAGTAGGTTATGGTGATGGGGTTTATAAAAGTGAAGACGATGGGAAAACCTGGAAAAATGTTGGCTTAAAAAAATCTGAACACATAGGCATGATAGCCATTGACCCCGCTAACAGCGAGCATATACTTGTTGCAGCCTATGGCCCGCTTTGGACTGCAGGTGGAGAAAGAGGCATCTATCAGTCTACCGACGGCGGAAAGACCTGGAAACAAAGCCTTAGCATTAGTGAGAATACCGGTTGTAACGAAGTGCATTTTGATCGTAAACACCCCAACATTGTGTACGCAACAGCCCACCAGCGTCGCAGGCATGAATGGACCTACATTAGCGGTGGCCCGGAAAGTGCCATTTACAAAAGCACCGACGGCGGAACTACCTGGAACAAACTGAGTAACGGATTACCTACAACAGACCTGGGACGTATCTCTCTCGCCCTTTCTCCCGTAAATACAGATATACTATATGCACTTATTGAAGGCAGCGGAGACAATGGCGGCTTTTATAAAAGCAGCGACCGGGGAGCCAGCTGGAACAAAGAAAGCGGGCACAAAACAGCCGGAAATTATTATGCAGAAATTTTTGCTGACCCAAAAGATGTAAACAAAATATACTCCATGGACACCTGGGCACAGGTAAGTACCGATGGAGGGAAATCGTTTAAAGAATTAGGCGAAAAAAATAAACACGTAGACAATCACGTTATTTATGTAGACCCCGATAATACCGCCCACCTGCTGATGGGATGCGACGGTGGACTGTACGAAAGTTTTGATGCCGCTCAAAACTGGAACTACAAATCTAACCTCCCCATTACCCAGTTTTACCGGGTGTGTACCGATAACAGCAAACCCTTTTATTATGTTTATTCGGGCACACAAGATAATAATACCTTAGGTGGCCCCAGCCGCACCATCAGCTCATCGGGCATTACCAATGCCGACTGGTTTGTTACAGTTGGCGGAGACGGATTTCAATCCAGGGTTGATCCTGAGAACCCCAATATTGTTTATTCCGAATGGCAATACGGCGGACTTATCCGTTACGACCGTGCTTCAGGAGAAATAGTAGACATAAAACCACAGGAGAAGCCCAATGAGCCTGCATACCGCTACAACTGGGATGCCCCAATTCTCATCAGTCATTTCGACCACAAGCGCATTTACTTTGCTGCCAACAAGGTATTCAGGAGCGATGACCGGGGAAATAACTGGAAGGTCATCAGTGAAGACTTAAGCAGACAAACAGACCGCAACAAAATTCCGGTAATGGGCAAAGTATGGAGCATGGATGCAGTAGCTAAAAACCAGTCTACTTCCATTTACGGAAACATTACCGCCCTGGCCGAATCTCCAAAAAACGAAAACCTGTTGTATGCCGGTACCGATGATGGTCTGATACAAGTTACCTCAGACGGTGGCAAAAGCTGGGAGAAAATGTCTGCCTTTACCGGGGTGCCTGTTATTAACGTTGGAGGCATCAGCACGGGTCCATTGGTGAATTTCCTGTTGGCCTCCCAACACGATGAAAATACTGCCTTTGCCATTTTTAATAATCACCGTATGGGAGATTTTAAACCCTATATGTTAAAAACAACTGATAAAGGTAAAAGCTGGGTCTCCATTACGGGCGACCTTCCCGATAGAGGAAGTGCCTACAGCTTTGCAGAAGATCATGTAAACAAAAACCTGTTGTTTTGCGGAACAGAGTTTGGCTTCTACTTTAGTTTAAACGGAGGTAAAAACTGGATTGAACTCAGCAATGGCTTACCACAGGCTGTTTGCATTAAGGATATTGCCATTCAGAAAAGAGAAAACGATGTGGTTATTGCCACTTTTGGAAGAGGACTTTTTGTGTTGGATAATTACGATTTACTGAGACATATAAACAAAGAAAACTTAGATAAAAAGGCTATGATCTTTCCGATAAAAGATGCCCTGATCTATAATGAGTCGGCCCCCTATGGCCATAAAGGAAAATCCTTTCAGGGCGCTTCTTTCTTTATTGCTGCTAACCCACCGGTTGGAGCTGAAATAGTGTGGTACCAGAAAGATGCTTACCTGAGCCTGAAAGACAAAAGAAAAGAACATGAAAAAGCCAGGATAAAGGCCGGCAAAGATGTGTATTACCCGCCTGCCGACAGCATTAGAATAGAAGACAGGGAAGAAGCTCCTTATACCTTATTGGTTATTACGGATGAAAAAGGGAATGAGATCAGAAAGCTAAAACAAAACGCTAAAAAGGGAATGAAAAAAGCAATTTGGGATGGACGACTGGAACCCAGCTCTGCAGTTAACTTCAATGTTCCTAACCCCGACAATCCTTATGATGGGCCAGACATTGGGCCGCGGGCACTTCCGGGAAAATACTTTGTTCAGTTGCTTAAAATTGAAAACGGCATGAGCGAAGCCTTGTGTGAGAAGCAGGAGTTTCGTTTATTAAGCCTGCAAAATTCAACCCTGCCTGTTCCTGATCAAAACCAGGCCTTTGCCGTTAACAGGGATATTGCCGAATTCAGAAGGGTGATGTCGGGTACTGTAAGCTATACCGATTACATTCAGGAGCACCTCAAATTTATCAGAAAAGGACTGCAGGAAGGGCCAAACGGAAGTCTGGATTTGCTGAAAGAAGTAAAACAATTAGAACAACAAATGCAATCCATCAGGATGGTGTTATTGGGAGATGAGAGCCTGGCAAAGCGTGAATTTGAAGTATTGCCCGGACTCATCGGCAGCTTAGAAAATATTGTTTTCGGAACCTGGACCAACAGCTTAGGCAGCACCGGTACCTATATTGAAAAATTAGCGGAGTTAAAAACCAAATTTAAACCGGTATATACGCAACTTACTTCAGTTTCCAAAGCATTAGAAGAGCTGGAGAAAAAATGTGAAAACATTCAGCTTCCAGCTACTCCGGGTCGTTTGCCTAAATGGTAATGCTATTATACTGAACGCTTACAAAAGGTACTTTACGCCAAGTTGTTTAAACCAGTGTAAGGTACCTTTCTGTTATTACGTTAAAGTGCCAGCGTTGGTGGCCAGCCAGTACAAAACCTATATCCCTAACTGAGTAGGGTCCTTTATAACCTTCTCCCGTTCTGTTCAGGGCTTCTTCCGTAAATGATCCAAACAAGTGAATGGCGCTTCTTCTTAGCGTTATCGCTTCTTCCATTAAAGCATTCCAGCTACGCTCATTGGCCTTTGCCAGTGCCGCATAGGTATCTTCATCAAAAGGCTGCACGCTTTTTTCCCCACGGGCAAAGGCTAATGCCCGGTATATAAAAACCCTTTCACAATCTATAATGTGTTGCAGTAAATCTTTAATCGTCCATTTACCCGGAGCATATACCTTGTCTCCAATACGCTCCCACTCCTTTATTGGCGCATATTCCAGCTCTGCCAGACTTATTTGCAAGGCACTCATAACGTCTACATCATCGCAGAGGTTCATGTACCTGTCGAAGTATTCGGGTATAGGGTTTATTTGTGATCTTTTCATTTGTTTAAATTAATTGGATTTTTATTTTAGTTGTGTTGGGATAAAGATATACTATTTTTGGCTTGCTGTATTCATGCCCGTGTTTAAATACAGTAGCCTGGGGGCCTCATCCAAGCCTCTGGCCATTACCTCCTTTATCCAGAGGTTTCGTTCATACCACAGCACTTCCATTTCCCAAACACAGGTAAACAATCCTTTATCGCTGATGCATTCAAAATTTCCGGACGATTCTTTTCTTTGCAGGTAAACATAATGTTGCAACATGTTTTCATCCGTCCAGGAATTAATAATTACAAAGCGCCCTTCTGTAGCTTCATGAAGCATGAGCACTCCAATTTTATGTACGTTGGTGCCCGACTCCTGAAAACGTGCCAACCAGTCTGTCATTTTTTCCAGCAGGTTTTCCAACTCCTGCAGTGAAAAGGTATTATTCTTGTTGGGAGAAATACTATATACTTTCAGGCACCATTCCTCCTGATTCCAGACACCTGAAAACTTAATGTTTCTCGCTTTAAAGGGCTTAAAATTATTTCCCATTTTTCATTACTTCCAATAGTCTTTGCCCGTATTGATTTAATACTTCTAAACATACTTGTTCTGTTTTATATTGCTGCTGTAGCTGTTTAAACAGTCCCGTTGCCCGTTCATCGCCCAGTTCGGCCAGCAGCAATACATTACTGAATATATCGTTCAGGTTATTTTCTTCCAGAGCTTTCTTTAATTTCTTCTCCACTACCGCGTAGCCTTTGGCTCCCATACCCAATGCTGCAAGGGTTTGTGCTGCAGCTATACGGTAATCCCAAACAGGAGTGGCTAATGTCCACCGGGCACCGGCAGCAGTATCCATCAGGGCATTCATAGCCATACTAAGTCCGCGCATGTCCCCTGCTTCTTTTATTCCATTTAATGCGCTGATGAGGCTTTGATTTTTCCAGGATGGTTTTTCCGGTAATTTTTCCAGCCAGCTGTATACCCCGCTTGTTTTGGTCTTTCCGAGTGCTATGGCTGCTGCATTTACTACCCTGTCGCTGGGGTCGTTCAACAGGGAAACATACAAGTCTATGTAGGCAGACTCTCTGGTTTTACCCAGCAAATTAACAGCCGTTGCCCTTAACCAGGAGGCTTCTTTATAAATAATGTTCTTCAGTACGCTTATGGTTTCCGGGCTATAAGTACCTCCTTCTAAAGATGTTAATTGGTTCATGGCTGAAATACGTAATCTCCAGTAGGCATTAGAAGAAATTACTTCCCGCAAAGCATTTCTGATTCTGTTTTTATTTTCTATAGCTGTGGTGCTGTCTTTGGCCAGTACACTTAATTCGTTCAATGCCCATTGCCTGCAAGCAATGTCCTCTTCCAGCTTTAACATAGTCAACAGTTCCTGCAAGCTGCAGCTTCTTTTCATTTCTTTTATCCAGGTGTTTCCAGGGTCTATGTTTACCCTGCCTGGTTTTTTATTGCTGTTAAAAATAAAGCTGTTCAGGCTTTGCGGCCGGATGTTCAGTACCTGGCTTACTCCATCCATTATTATTTTCATTTTCCCTTCAAAGTATTTACTCCCCCTGTTGTTGTAGCTGCTGTCTGCCTCTTGTACCTGCTTCAACTGTAACACATATTGTTTCTTTTGGGGGTTGTATTGTTCCTGTACTTCAAACACCGGGTGACCCGTATGATATACCCATTGCCTGAAAAACCAGTCCAGCCGGCTGTTAGAAGCAAGTTCCATGCACTCCTGAAACTGTTGGGTGTTGACGTTTTTTTTGTAATACTTCTTAAAATACAAGTGCAATCCCTTTTGCCATTTTTCCTCCCCCAGTTCTTCCCTCAGCATATTAAACACCAGGGCTGCTTTAGCATAGGCGGTGTTGCCCGTTACCAGTGTGCTTTCCAAACTATCTTCCGGTATCACTAAGGGAATGTCTGCTGCGTTAGCCCTGTCACCTGCATATAAACTCCAGTTATAGGCATGGTTCCACCACAACATTTCTTCTCTCCCGTTTTTATATTCATTGTATAAAGCATCCATGTAATGCGCCAGTCCGCGGCTTAACCAACAGTGCCGGTAATTCTGCGGAACCACAACTCCTCCCGCCCATTGCCAGGCCAGGGCCTCTGCTTCCAGCCCGTCCCAGAGGTAAAAATAATCAGCATGGGTACCGTAATCGTCTACCATGTTCTCGGTTTGCAAAGCCAATGAAGCGCCGGCAATGCCCCAGGGCAGCTCCTGAACAAAGGCTTGTGCGTACTCTTTATAGGGGAAGGGCATACCGGTAAGTCGCCCGAAATAATTCATCATGTCCGGAAAGCGCTCTACACTTGCATGGGTGGCTGCCACTTCATCCGGATAAGCATAATGGTGTATCACCACATTATTTACCTGCTGGCGTATATCGGTGTAATTACCTGCTATCAGCATCAGGTGGGTGAAAGGATGTTCTTCCTCCGTCTTCCAGTGAAAGGTATTGGTACCGTTCTTGTTTTTTGTCTTACTTTGCAATACTCCATTAGCTATCACCATCAATGGTTCTTCTACGCTAATGATGAGTTCTGATGTCCACCAATCGCTTAAGCTGGCACTTGCCGGGAACCAGTATAAATTTCCGAGGTATTCTGAAGATGCCCATACCTGTTTTCTTCTGCGGGGTTCGGTGTGGCCTGGAGTAAAAAATCGTAGCCCCTTCCCATTGCTGCCTCCGAGGCTGTTCACAGCTGTTTCGTTTACATAAGTACTGCTGTAGGCAATTTCCAGCTCAACGCTTTCGTTTTGTTTATAGGTTTTACCTAATTGTACAATTAGCTTGTCTGTTTTTGCGCCTTTTTTGTATTCAAAATCTACTATATTTCCTGTTGGTGTTTTTACACTTTCAATGTTTAGTGCACAGGCATCTAACTGAAGGGAACCGGATGCTTCCATCATGATGAGTGTTATGGTGGCTTTTCCGGCCACCTGCTTTTTCTCCTGATTCAGGTGCAGGTTCAGGCTGATGTGCTGAATATCGCAGACCTGGGGTGTTTTTGTGTTTAGTGCCTGGGCAGGGGTAATTTGCGTGGTTCCATTATTGGACAAATACAGCAACACGGTTAAATAGCAGAAAGTACTTATTTTTCTCTTCATAAAGTTGATTAAGCCTGTGTAACTACCCTAAATAAGGCAGTTCTTGCCTCATTACAAACTTAGGAAGAGGAGGTCACTCTATCGGGTCAAAATAAAGACATTTCAGGCCATTATTTTCTTAGCCAGCTTTTCTTTCACTTCAGCTTCCCATTCTTCCTTCAGTATACTCAGTAAGAGGCTGCTTCTTCTGGTGCCGTCGCCGGTATTCATGTGCTTGCGGATAATGCCTTCCTTCACACAACCAATGCTTAGCATTGCCCGGTAGCTTCTTTCGTTTCTGGCATCGGCCCTGAACTCTACCCTCAGGCAGTTCATTTGTTCGAAGGCCCATTGCAACAAGAGGTATTTACAATTTTTATTCAGGTAAGTGCCCTGAAACTGCTTTCCATACCAAGTGTAACCTAATTGCACCGACTGATTTTGTGACTGAATATCGTAAAACCGGGTGCTTCCGGCATATTGCTGTTTTAGTTTATCATACACCACAAAAGCATATTCCTTTCCCTGTTTCCTGTTCTCAATAGCCTGCTGTATATAGCTTTGCAGACTTTCCTTTCCATCAATTTTCATCAGGCTGTATTTCCATATTTCCGGTTCCTGTTCAGCAAAATGCTTCAGGTTTTCTATATCTTCCGGCGCTAATGGCCTTAACCTTATCTTGTCGTTTTCCAACAGGTAGTTTTTTGTAAAATCAATGTTCATGGTGAGCGTAAGTTATTCTGACCAAAAGTAATAATTATGTTCTGTATCCAGCACAAAACCTGTTTTTGGGTAGAGTTTATTGCCAATATAGTTGTCTTTAGCAGTCTCCAGCAAGAGTCCGGCTGATTGGGTTTGCCTGCTCCACGTCTTAGCTGCTTCTATTAATAATTTGGAAATGCCCTGCCCCCTGGCTGCTTCCAGCACATACAAATCATTGAGTAACCACAATCGTTTCATTCGGGTAGAAGAAAAAATAGGGTAGAGCTGAACAAATCCTCTTAATTGACCAGCATCATCTTCGTCCACAAAAATTACCGAATCCCTCTGCAATAGGCGTTGACTTAAAAAGTCTTTTGCGGAGGCTGGATCTGCCTGTTTTCCATAAAAAACCCGATAACTATCGAATAAAATAGTTAGTTGACCCACGTCATTTTCATCAGCAGTTCTTATCATTATTTTTACTCAAATGTAATTCTTTTATGCACAAAAAATACCTTTCCATTCCTTCAATACATACAAAGGCATCTGCCTTCTGTCTTAGATCCTTCCCCGTAACATCAACATACTTTGTCTCTTTTACGTGTGTGTAAGATAGACTTAGCTCACTTTAATGTTATGCATCAATTCATGACACATACATTTTTTAATACCGGACTCCTTCAAAATAATACCGCCTCAGGCTTTAACTGAACCTATATAAAAATGTCTGCATTTAATTGTCTAATTAATTAATGTTAGCAGACATAAAACAATGGCTATACACAATTTGATGAAATAAAAGTAGTTTTAAGTACAATAGAAAAAGGCTTCCTCAACTACCAACTGCATGTTGAATAGGGTACTTACTAAACAGCTGATTTACCAGTTAGCGGTTATTTCTGTTAATTACTAATCTAAATCTGTGAACCACTAATTTTAACTTTCATTCTATTTACAGCTTCTTACTTTTGTAGTGCTTAATATTTCTAAAAAAACTGAATATGAAAAAAAAATCATCGTTAACCTTACAGCTTAACAAGGAAGTTCTAGTTGAGCTTACTAAAAATCAATTAAACAAAATCAAGGCAGGAATGGCTAATGAGGAAGGAGAATTAAAACCAGTAGAAAGTATCGTTTGCCTGCCCACAGAGGTAAACTGCCATCCCAGTCATTTCTGTTACACCTACGGTTGCTGCTAGGCTTTAAAGTCAGAAACAACTCATCACTTAGCCGTTGTATTGCGCGTTAATTAACAGGCTGTCTTTTTAGACAGCCTGTTGTTGACTTATACTCTCCCAACTACAAAATAAAGTCTACCAGAACTTAACGGAAAGAACATTAAATTCATTAGTATGTTGCTTATTGCATGGGTTCAGTGCCGGAAAAAATGTTGCACCTATTATATCTGTCACAGCGTTTTCCCGAATAACCCCCTTAGGAAAAGACAAACGTTATTTAAAGGTGAATCTCTTCTCCATATCAGATATGCCTGATGCTCCGCATTCGTGCTGTGGAGTTGAAAAAGCCTCACTATCTTTATTTTAGCATTCCTTCAAGCCATTAACACCAGCGTGTAATCCTGTTTTTATTGATTTTAAGACTAAGTTCCAGCCCCATTCGCGTTATTAATGTTCAGCAGCAAACACCTGAACGCTAATTAACAGGCACACTTATGACATCCATTTTTCTTATCCTACTCAGTTCCGTTCTTTGTTCATGCATAAATTTGTATCTTGTATTCGGCTATTCAACCCATGTATCTTAAGTCATAAATGGCTGAAATCATAGTAGTATGAGCATAAATGAATTTATTGTTCACCTGAATCGTATTGAGTCCGTTTCTGAAAGAACAGAGGCATTATACAAATTCACCCTACGTTATCTTCGAAATAGTAATGACTTAAATGGTTGTTTTGAATTAATTCAACAACTTGAAACCTTAGGAAGTTCTCATCAAGATATGCTGGGGTTTGCACATGCATATCATTGTTATGCTAATTATTATGGTTTTTGCAACAACCACAATGAAGCTTTAAGGTATTTTAATCTTGCAGCTACACACTATGATAAACTTAATCGTTTCCGGGAAGTAGCAGATTTAACGATAGATCTGGGAAATTTTTATTACGTCCTTTTTCAACCTGAAAAATCATTGCCCCTGTATGCAGAAGCTTTAGAAATACTCAAGCATAATTATGACAGTTACATTATGGCGAGAGCATTTATTGCCTGGGGGGCACAACTTTTCATTCTGCGAAAATATGCCGAAGGAAAAGATAAACTATTACAGGCTTATCACCTTGCAGAAGTTCATGGCTACGATCTTATTTTTGCCCGGGCCAGCTATTTCATGCTTTGTTATTATTTGAATCAAAAAGACATTGCAGGGATGAGATCCATTTATCTAAAATACATAATTACCATTCGTAAAAATGGCGATAAATTTAACACATATCCTGCAGTATGTGGATTAATTGGCAGGATGTATCTACTGCTCGGAGATACTAAACGGGCCTATCGCTATCTTTATAAACAAATTCTTTCCCTTCCTAAATACTTAAGAGCACCAATAGCACATATGGATATGGTGTACTATTACTTGTATATGAAGCAATTCAAAAAAGCTATTTTTCTTTTGGAAAAAACGCTGTTGTTTAGTGAACAGAATCTGCAAATTTATTGGATAATCGCCATTTATGAACTGCTTGCAGATACCTACGTACAACAAAAAGATTATAAAACGGCCTTTTACATTAAACTAAAACAGGAAAAACTCACGAATGAACTCGTTTTAGGGGAAGCAGGTGCTTACAGCGAAACATTCTTTTACATGAAAGAACTTTGCACAAATATAAAAAAAGGGCTTAACAAAGAAGCCGAAAATACGGAGAGCCAAAAGCTGTTTAAGACATTTCTGGAAAAGGAAGATCTCGGAAAAATACCTGAAATTTTAAGTGAATTAACCAAAAAGGAGATAGAAGTGCTGGGCATTTTAAGCCTAGGATATAGCGATAAGGAAATAGCAGATAGTTTGTTTGTTTCTATTCATACCATTAAAACCCACCTCAGGAGCCTTTTCGTAAAACTTAATGTAAAAAGCCGGGTTGAACTTATTCTAATGAATCAAAAACTTGGATTAACCGCAAGAAATACAAAATAATTCGTCTAATATTATCAATTCTCCTTCCATCGTACTTAATTTCATTCTTTAGAATTAGAAAAAAAAGGATACCTATTCCTATTTTTGTTTAACAGTTGAATCTTTATAGATTTTCTGTAATCCCCTCCTTAAAGAGCATTGGTATTCCAATAGTTAAACAATTAATAACCCTATAAACATGAAATCAAAATTACTCTTGTTAGCCTTCATTTTTGCGCTAAAGCTTGGTGCACAAAACGCCTGTGCCCCCAAAATGGTACTTATGGAAGAATCCTGTGCCATTAATTGCGGCCCCTGTTTTGAACATATTGTAAAACAATTTTATCCCTTCTACGCACAACATATTGATGAAATGGCCATGGTAGTATATAACCATGCCCCTATAGGCGTTGGTAAAATAGGAGAAACAACCAAACCTTATGATGGTTTTTACAACACTTTTAATCTCGAATTCCAATCGCAGGTATTGATGGACAGGACGTTCTTTCCGGATAATTACGATAATCAGCAGGGGCCAATATCGGAAGCTGTTCAAGATATAGTAAAAGCATATAGTAAACTCTACAACGCTGACTATTCACCCGTAAATGTTGGCATTACCAACAGCTATAATCCTCAAACCCGTTCCGTAAGCATTAAAGTAACGGCCAATTTTTGCGATACCGCTACCGGCGATCTCCGTATTTATCTGGTACTAACCCAGGATACCGTGAAGGGCCCTGCAGGTGAAGCTTATGCACAATATTGCGAAGGTTCAGAAGATATTGCCAAGGCCCTGGGCTATACTGTTACTAACGGGCAATATGGTTCAGTAGTAGAATCTTTTCCTTTTATTAATGTTGTTAAACATCAGCCCTCCGGGTTCTTTGGAAATAGCGGCATTATACCAGCCAGTCCTGTAAAAGGAGTAGACTATACTGAAAACTTTTCATTTACACTGCCCCTTAAAAATGATCCTTCAGAGGCCATGGACATTGATCCTAAAAGAATACAAATTGTGGCTGCTGTTGTTAGAAAAGGAGGCTTTAAAAACCGCCAGGTACTCAATTGCAATAAAACATACCTGATCAATAATACCAATGCTATAGCTGAGCCAATTTCCTCCGGGGTTCATTTTACGGCTTCTCTGGTAAATGAGCAAACGGCCATGGTTTCTTATTCAACAACGCAACCAGAAAAAGTTCAGTTACACATTTTTAATGCAGCAGGGGAACTGGTTCAGTTGCCCAGCAGCCTGGAAAGCACCTCCGGTCAAAAATCCTCTCTTATAAATGTTGCTCATTTAAGCAATGGCATTTATTTCTTTAGCCTGAATGTAAATGGTAATTTTCATACGCAAAAAGTAATCATTAATCGTTAATCAAAATTCATTAAATACAAATCACTATGAAAAAATTAATTTATTACGCCAGCCTCTTGTTATACTGGACAGCCGGATCAGTGTATGCTCAAACCCCGAATTCAGATGCAAATAACTATACTGATCCATTCATTGCTCCGAATTTTTCTATGAAAGACATCAATGGAAAAACCTGGAAACTGTACACTTTATTAGAACAGGGAAAAACGGTGGTGCTTGATTTATCAGCTACGTGGTGAAGTTCGTGCTGGGATTATCACCAATCTCGCGAATTAAGTAAACTGTACGAAAAGCACGGCCCCACAGGGGAACCCGGAGTTTTACCTACTACTACTAATGATGTTATGGTTCTTTTTTTAGAAGTAGATGATGGAACCAATATCAATTGCCTGCATGGTTCTGCTAATTGCAACAACTCTACCATGGGCGACTGGGTTACCGGAACACCTTACCCAATAATAGATAATGCGGAAATTTTAAAAGGCCAATTTAGACTTGTGATTATGGGGGAGAAATTTATTATTTGCCCCGATAAAATTGCCCGTTCAGAATTTGCTTATGGTGCCGACAGGCCTTATACAGCAGATGAATTTTACAAGGTTATCAAAAAAGGCTGCCAGTCTATAAGCACTACTCCTGAAGCAGGACTCTGGAGAACCGATTCGTTGCAACATTTGTATGGATGTGACAGTGTTGCGCCCATATTAACTTTAGCTAATTATGGTAATACCCCCCTCACCCAATGTAAGCTCAATTATTTTGTAAACGGTGCCTTGGTAAAAAGCCATAACTGGACCGGTAATATTCCAGTTTTGGGTACTCAAAAATTTAGCGGGGTAAAAATCGGGGCTCCAACCGGAGCCGGTAATTTCAGCTGTTATGCAACCATTTCTAATCCCAATAACACCAATGATACACGTAAGGATAACGATACCGGCTATTTTGGAATGGTTATTTTTGGCAAGGATAATGGTCAGGTGCTGAATGAACCCTTTAATACTTTTCCTCCTAACCGTTGGACTTTTACCAATAGCGGTGATAGAGATGATAAATGGATAGGGCATACCGCTACTTACGGAGGCTCTCCGGGTAGTGCCTGCTTTCATTTACCTTCCTTAGAAAGTTCTGCCTATAATCAGGGTAGGTATGACCGTCTGTGCTCCCCTTCAGTTACTATAGATCCTGGTAAAGAAGCTACACTGGAATTTGATTACGCTTTGTCTGCTTGCACGCTGGATGGATCTATGTCATTTAGTGTAATCTGGGTACCTTGTGATGGCAGTGCCAGCAAAAAATTAGTTGAGAACTGGAATCAGGATTTAGAAACTGCACCCCTTAACAATACTACTGAATTCATCCCTAAAGCCTCTGAATGGAAGCATATTTCTCTTCCTGTTAAAGATTTGGGTAAAGGAGCTTTCCGTTTTGAAATCCGGTGTAATGCAGCACAGATGAATAATTTTTATTTAGACAATGTAAATGTAAAATATGCCACCGGAATTGATCAGTCCAATAACTACGCTTCCATCGTGGTATATCCTAATCCGGCAAGCAAACAGGTAACACTAAACATTAGTGCGCTGAGCAATGAAAGCGCCAACATACAATTAATAAATGCCATTGGGCAGGTGGTGCATGCTCAAAACCAGCTGTTAGTACAGGGAAGCAATGAAGTATTGTTGAATGTACAGCAGCTCCCTGATGGTGTATACACCATTCACGTAAACGGAGCGGGAATTAACAGCAGTAAAAAATTAGTCATTAACAGCGTTAGTAAATAATTAAGTATTGCCCTAAACAAAGAACCCTAAATGAAAATCTTTAATACATATTGCCGCTTCAGGAATAATTTTCAATATCCTTTGTTTGCTGTTTTATTATTCTGTTGTTGGTTAAGAGGCACCATGCATAGCCAGAACATCCAAAGATTCTACGATAACGGCAAATGCGGTTATAAAAACATAACTACCGGCAAAATTACTATTTCGCCGGTTTACGATGCAGGAAGCGAAATGTCTGCCGGCTACGCTTTGGTAGTCGTCAACAACAAAAGAGGTTATATAGACAGTACCGGGAAAATGTTTATTGAGGCTATATATGATGATGCAGGTTTGTTTTATGATGGCTTAGCTAAAGTTGCAATGAACAACCAATACGGATACATCAATATTAAAGGGCAGGTGGTTATACCTCTGGAATATGAGTTTACCGATGATTTTAAAGGTGGATTGGGGAGGGTCAAAAAAAATGGCAAATTTGGTTATATCTCTCCTGACGGAAAAATGATTCTGCCCTGTGTGTATGACTATGCACTAAATTTTTCTGAGGGCTTGGCTCCTGTACTCATCAACGGAAAATGGGCCTATATCAACAAAACCGGTGAAGTTGTTATACCTGCAAAATACACCTTTGCCAGCGAATTTACGAATGGGCAAGCTTGTGCCGGAATTAATAATGAAATGTACCTTATTGATAAAAAAGGGAAAAAGCTAAAGAAATTAGAAAATGAAGAGGAGGAGGAAAGGGAAAGGGAAAGGGAAAAAAGAAGCAAAAAGAAAAAGAGATAAAAAATAACAGCATTCTATTTCCCCCATGGAAAATTGTCAATTTGTTTAACCTTCTTATTTATTTACTTTAATAAAGCATGCCATAATGAAAAATATAAAAACCATTTACCTGTTTAGTGTACAAATCCTTATAAGCTATGTGGCTTTTGCTCAATGGACTTGGATGAACGGAACGAATGCTCCCAATGGCGCCGCTATACACGGTGCAGTTGGCATGCCTTCTGTCAATAATAGCCCACAGGCTATGTATGCGCCTGTTTGGTGGGACGACCACAAAGGAAATTTATGGATATATGGTTGCACCAGTTGCATACCTTATCATACCAATGAATTATGGAAGTATAACAGTAATAACAATACCTGGACTTTTATGGGGCCAGCTTCTACAATGGGGCAAACCGGTGTTACCGCTGTTTATGGAACAATGGGTGTACCTTCAGCCAATAATACTCCGGGAGGGTTTCTTAACGATTATCCTGGTGCAAACTGGGTAGACAAAAACGGAGATCTTTGGATGTGGTCAAATGCATTGTGGAAATACAGTGTGGCTAGCAATCAATGGACATGGATGCAAGGAACCCCTATAACGATGGGTGCTCCAGCCTTTTATGGTACTCTTAATGTTCCCTCTCCTAATAATACTCCCGGATACAGAAGTGAAACCAATGCCAGCTGGGTAGATAATGCAGGAAATTTATGGACATTTGGTTCCGGAACAGTTGGAAATGTACAAGAAGACATCTGGATGTTCGATATCAGCCTCAACCAATGGGTGTGGAAAGGTGGGAAAAATACCAGAAACTTACCACCCAATTATGGCACAAAAGGCGTAAGCGCTGCTACCAATAGCCCGGGAGGGAGGAGTCCTTATGGCTCCTGGTATGACGGTAACGGAAATTGTTATTTTTTTGGGGGATTTGGCACTAATGGTTACTTGTCTGATTTATGGAAATATAATATGCAAAGCAATGAATTTACATGGGTTAGCGGAACAAACAGTACGGCAGACGAAACTGGAGTGTTTGGAACAAAATGTATTCCGGATGTAAACAATCATCCGCCATCCGTTTTCGAAAACAGAAGCACCATTATTGATCGTTGCGGAAATTTCTGGATGTTTGGTGGTGGGGTTACAATGGGAGATGTAAATACCTTGTGGAAATATAAACCAGGTACCAATGAATGGACATGGGTAAGTGGTTCCAAAGTTGAAAACCAACCGGGTGTTTTCGGAACAAAAACTGTCTCTGCACCAACTAATATGCCGCCTTCTCTTCAGGGTTCCGTAGCCTTGTTTAATAAAGGTATATTTATTTTTGGTGGCATCAATAATACAAGTACTGCTCAAAACAATTACAACACGGTATGGCGTTACGCACCTAAACCCATTGTGAAATTCACGTATCAGTTAAGCACTGCAAGTTGTGGCAAATATACTTTTACAGATCAAAGTCAGGCAGAATGTGGTGGCGATTTACAAAGCTGGAAATGGGATTTTGGGGATGGTACCAGTTCCACTCTTCAAAACCCGGAACACCAATACAGTAATCCCGGGACTTATAACGTAAAGTTAATCGTGAAAAATTGTCTGGATGTAACTGACAGTGTTGTTCAAACTATTAATGCAACGTCTTCATTTAGTTATACGAATCAAATCACCAACGCCTCCTGTTCTGTAAATAATGGTAGTGTAACCATTACTCCAAGCGGAAACGGACCTTTTACCTATAGTTGGACACCGCCGGTATCTACTACCAACACCGCCAGTAACCTGGCTGCAGGTACTTATGTGGTTGAAATTAAAGATGCTTCAGGTTGTATGGTAAAAGATACTGTAAAAATTAAATCAGACTCCGACTTATCATTAACCTTGCAAAGCAATACTCCTGCCAATTGCGGCAAAGCAGGTACAGCCACTGTGTTAGCCAACGGTACTGCCACACCCATTACCTATAGCTGGTTGCCTAATGGGGGTAGCTCTGCAACTGCCAACCTCACCGCCGGTTCATATACTGTTGTGGCTACAGATGCCAAGGGTTGTAAAGATTCCTTAAAACTCAACATCGCTGATATCGGTATTAAAATTACCTCACAATATACCAGTACAAACATTTCCTGTAACGGTAAAAAGAACGGAAGCATTAGCATTAACCCTACCAACGGTACTGCTCCTTACACCTATACCTGGGCACCCAATGTTGGAAATTCAAACTCCCTGAACAACCTGCCCGCTGGTAATTACCTTATTACCATTACCGATGCAAATGGTTGTACCGGAACTCAAAACATCACGCTCACCCAGCCTCCGCCCATAACCGCTAACATCAAGGCTAATCCTGCAAGTATTTGCCCGGGCGAAAAGGCTACGCTGGAAGTACTAAATGCCAGTGGAGGAAACGGAACCTTAACCTTTAGCTGGAATCCCGGAAATATGAGTGGTTCTCCGGTAACTGTTCAACCCTTAACCAGCAGCAGCTATACCTGTTATATCAGTGATGCCAACAATTGCAAAGATTCTTTAACTACCTCCATAACCGTTAAACCTGCACCTGTTGCTGCTTTTTCTGGTGGTGGAAAAGCTTGTGCCGATAGCTCCTTTAAGTTTACCGACTTGTCTTCCTTTTCAGGAGGTACTATTACCAATTGGGTCTGGGATTTTGGAGATGGTACTTCCTCTACATCTCAACATCCCATTCACAACTACCAGCAAGCGGGCGTTTACAATGTTTCCTTAACCGTGGAGGTGGCTGGTTGTAAGAATAGAATTAACAAACCTGCATTGGTCACCATTTATTCTAAACCTGTTGCCGCTTTTGATCTTGAATATGCTGCCTTTGGTCAGGTGTTGTTTTACGACCAATCATCAGGGGCACAGCAGTGGAACTGGAATTTTGGTGACCTCACTACTTCCACTATTCAACATCCTGTACACACCTATGATATTGAACTGGGAGATCAAAGTTTTACTGCATACCTCACGGTTACTTCTTTACCTGGAAACTGTAAAGACAGCATTAAAAAAACAGTACAGGTTAAGGAATTTACACTGTATGTGCCCAATGCCTTTAGTCCCAACAACGATGGAAACAATGATGTATTTGCTCCCAAAGGCAGCGGGATAAAAAACTTTAGCCTGCTCATATTTAACCGCTGGGGAGAGCTGATATATGAAGAAAACGATACTTTACTAAAGGGCTGGAACGGCCTGCACTTAAACAACAAATCTCAGGAAGACGCTTATGTGTATGTGTTAACTGTTAATGACTTTGCCGGAAAAGAACATCGCAGAAGCGGGGTGCTGCATTTAATCCGGTAAAATTAGTTTAATGAAATAATCTATTAAACCTGCGGTGGTCGGGATTGTTCAACTCATTCCGCCATGGCGGAATGTCTCACGAATAAAGTGCTGTCCTGAGCTTGAAGAGTTTAAGCTGCTGTAGTTGCAGGGGTTGTTCTTTCCGCAATAATTAAATCGTTGGTAAACTCCACATATTCCAGTAGTTTTACTTTCATCCCTCCTTCAGCAAGGTACGGTTAAAATACATAAAAGGACACTCACTATGTTACTCTATGGGAGCTACATCTCCCTTACTTCTTTTCTCAATTTCTGCATTTATCTTCTCTATGTGTTGTTTGTTCTTCTTCGAATTCTTTACTATGAAATAAATCATAACCAAAGGAATTATAGCACCCATAAAAAGGCGGCCTTTATTAACTACTCCATAAATAAAAATGCCAATTGCCAGTCCAATTATAGCCGCTGTAATGATTTCCCTTTTTTTATATGCTTTCTTCTCCTTTACTAATTCTTCTGTGGTGAGTTCAGCGTAATTCTTTTCATTATTCATGCGCATCATCATGTTATCCATTACAATTTTTCTGTAAGGCCAACCGGTTGGAATGTTTTTTTCTCTTCAGTAACTACATTTTTAGATTTGGGTTTCGCCTTCTTATTATCTTTAGTTGGTTCGGGGTTTTTGACAGGGGTCATTTTTTTATTTTGTTCAAACCAACGTGTCTTTTGAGGAACATCTTGCATAATCTCATAATTTGGTGCATCTTTTGGATCTTTAGCGCCTGCCTCTGTAAAAAATGCTTCTAATTTTTGAATTATATTTTCGTCTGTATCATAAGCAAAAAACCAAAAATCCATGCCTGCCAAATTTGAAGCAGGATCTTCATAAGACCATTTAGTGTCGCTACCTTCAGGTTGACCATTTTCAACTTTCTCTGTTTCACTTTTTAAATTTACCAATGCAACACCATACATTATTGCTGACCGTTGTATTAACCATTTACCCGTACTACCATATTCTTGAGCCCTGTTGTCTATTTCAGATGCTACTTGAAAAAAATGCCCTAAATCTACCCAACCATATTTTTCGGTAAAAATATACCTCGGCCCCTTTTCGCCTCCAAACGGTCCGACTTGCCCACCTCCACCTCCTGATCCTTCAGTATATCTCAATCTATGCAAAGATTGGTTATCAGGATTCTTAAAATAATTGACCAATACAGCCTTTATCTGCGTCCAATTTGCAGCCTGACTTCTATTGGGTTCTCTACCATCATTATCCATAAAATAAATAGGATTATTCTCTGAGTTTTGATATGGACTCAGCTCAGGAAATTTACCAGTGAATGGATCAATACTTAACCACCTACATAAACGGGAATCATAAATTCTTGCTTCATATACAATTTGATTCCCCTGTCCTTTAACCTCATCATCCATTTCTTTCCCATTAAACCCATACCTATACCCACCTCCCGTATACTTCCTTCCATTCATCATGCTTCCAAAAGCATAATAATCGTTGGCACTTTGTACATCGGCTTTATAATAATCTATAGTCGTATTGGCAGCGTTAGCAACACCCAATTTTTTATCGGAAACAACAGTCAATACATTTCCTAAATGGTTGCTTAATTCAAATTCTTTAGTGGCCAATACCCGTTCCGAAGTTTTTTCTTTATCTGTTGCTTTTTCTTCTAAAACTTGAACTGCATTTAAGGTATAATTATCAATGTCAATTACCGTAGTACTGTTTAAGTTTAATGCAGCTTCGTAAATTTTTACTATCCCTGCACCTCCGTCCGAATTAAAAGTTATACTGTTAATTCCTGCTGTTAGCAGTTGTTCTGTTACAAGCACGCCTGCTAAGTTGTACACAGCTATTTTAGGCAGCACAGCAGTAACTATGCTGGCCGTAAACTGCAATTGATAAGTACCCTGAGCCAAAGCCGGTAATTTATGGCTTGCATTACCGTTAGCAACAGTGGTTTGCAAACGTAATTTTCCATCGGATTGCTGAGTAATGCTTGTGCTTGTTGCAGGAACATTTGAAACAAACCATTGGCTTGGATTTGCTCCGATTAAACTGCGAGTCAACAACAAAAATAAGGCGAATATTTTAACTACTTCTTTCATAAATAAAAATATGACAACAAATAACTTTTTTGCTTTTTATTCTACGAATTATAAATCTCATCGTTTATTAAATACAAACATGCATGTCTGCACAAGTAGAATTCTTCTTTTATAATTTTTCAGTTATTCCTACTGGCTGAAAATTTGACTCTTTACTTGTAATTTCTTTAAATTCTTGTACCTTTTTATCTAATGCTTTATTCCATTTCGTATCATTAGAGTTAATCTTATAATTTGCTTTCGCTTCTTTGTTTGCAGGCCATGCTTGTTGTTTAAAGTCTTCATTTTGCTCTTCTGTTTTCACAACCTTTCCTTTTTTGTCTTTTATTTCAATATAGTCATGTATTGGATTAACATCGCTACCCGTACGCTTCATTTCTCCTAACACTCCATGACCATAAACTTCATGGGACACATGTAAAACTAAATCACTTTCTTTTAAATTTGGCTGAAAAACAATATATACATTATCATCTGGAGAATTCATTGTTGTAGGAACTTTTGTTCCTTTAGTTTCATTTTCTGGAAAAAGCGTTCGAGCAAACGTTCTTTTCCGCAATTTAACCGGCCCAGCTGCACTTTCATAAGTATTCGAAATGAATAAAACGTGATCTTTTTTTGAATTTACAAGTGTTCTTAAATTTTCAAAATTCTTACTTCCAGGAGCTTTACCACTAATGATTATTTTTCCATCCTTATTTACGTGTATTCTATTAATTTCTTTTGCAGTTAGTCCACCGAGTATCGCCTTATAAATTTCAACATCCTTTATTGTAACTTCTTTTCCATTTGGATCAATATACAATATAGGGTTATCCATTGTAAAATTATACACACTAAAACCTGGATACTTTTCTTGTAAAGGGTCAACACTTAACCACCTCCCAATCCTACTATCATACATTCTTGCACCAAAATCCAAACTATTCCCTTCCCCTTTTAACTCATCATCCTTCTCCTTCCCATTAAACCCATATCTATACCCACCTCCCGTGTACTTCCTTCCATTCATCATGCTTCCAAAAGCATAATAATCGTTGGCACTTTGTACATCGGCTTTATAATAATCTATAGTCGTATTGGCAGCGTTAGCAACACCCAACTTTTTATCAGAAACAACAGCCAGCACATTTCCTAAATGGTTGCTTAATTCAAATTCTTTTGAAGCCAATGCCCGTTCTGAAGTTTTTTCTTTATCTACTGCTTTTTCTTCTAAAACTTGAACTGCACTTAAGGTATAATTATCGATATCAATAAGCGTAGGGCTTGCAAGGCTATAAGCTGCCTCGTAAATTTTGAATACTCCTGCACCGCCGTCCGAATTAAAAGTTATACTATTAATTCCTTCTGTTAACACTTGTTCTGCTACCAGTAAGCCTGCTAAGTTGTACACAGCTATTTTAGGCTGCACTGCAGTAATTATGCTTGCTGTGAACTGCAATTGATATGTGCCCTGAGCCAGAGCCGGTAATTTGTGGGTTGCATTACCGTTAGCAACAGTGGTTTGCAAACGCATTTTACCGCTGGCTTCTATGCTGATAGTTGTGGTTGATGATGGAACGCTTGTTACATACCAGGAGCCGGGGTTGACTCCAGTTAAACTACTTACATACAGTAAGAATAACCAGAATATGTTGACTATTTTTTTCATCTTTACGGTCTTTGATAATTTTTAAATTTATTACTCAAATTATTCCGAAGGATTGCAAATGTCAAGTAGGCAAAGGCGTTTCAGCCTAAGCCTCTCACAGAACCGTACGTGAAGCTCTCACTTCATACGGCTCTTGTTATGCAATCAAATAGTTTTAAAAAGCGTCCAATGATAAAACATAG
>JACCDP011013723.1_pt1 | contig 24212 bp, 17 predicted proteins | sample 7445841 | NCBI WGS metagenome assembly JACCDP01 (sample SAMN15323441, study PRJNA562643) | freshwater metagenome | isolation source: river surface water | place: USA:Blue River Watershed | collected 2017-08-17
GGTGCGGTTGACGATCTTGAGCATGCCGCCGCCAGCCAAGAGCTTGTACTTCACCAAGGCGATGTCGGGTTCCACGCCGGTGGTGTCGCAGTCCATGAGGAAAGCGATGGTGCCGGTGGGGGCAAGCACGGTGACCTGCGCATTGCGGTAGCCCACTTCGCGGCCCCGGGCGATGGCGCGGTCCCAGGTGCGGCGGGCTTCGTCCTTGAGGTAGGCGAACTCGCGGCTGGCTTGGATGCCTTCGACGGCGTCGCGGTGCTGCTGCACCACGCCGAGGGTGCTGGCCACGTTGTCTTTGCCCGCGGTCTTGGCCACGCCTCCGCAATAGGAGTTGTGGTAGCCCGGGAAGGCGCCCTGAATGGCCGACATCTCGGCGCTCTGCTCATAGGCGTGACCGGTCATGATGGCCGTGAGGGCGCCGGCCAGGGCGCGGCCCTCGTCGGAGTCGTAGGCCAGGCCGTAGCTCATGATGAGCGAGCCCAGGTTGGCATAGCCGAGACCCAGCGTGCGGAAGATGTGGGAGTTCTCGGCGATCATCTGCGTCGGGTAGCTGGCGTTGTCCACCAGGATCTCCTGCGCCGTGATGTAGATGCGGACCGCGGCCTTGAAGCGCTCGACGTCGAACTGCCCGTCGGCCTTCTTGAACTTCATGAGGTTCAGTGAGGCGAGGTTGCAGGCCGTGTTGTTGAGGAACACGTACTCGGAGCAGGGGTTGGTCGAGTGGATCGGCTCGGTGCCCTTGCAGGTGTGCCACTTCTGGATGGCACCGTCGTACTGCAGTCCCGGGTCGCCGCAAATCCAGGTTCCCTCGGCGATCTGGTCGAGCATCTTCGAGGCGTCCTTCTTCTCGAGGGGCTTGCCGGTCACGGTGGAGAGAGTCCACCACTCCTTGCCGTCGACCGCCGCTTGCATGAACGCATCGGACACACGGACCGAGAGATTCTCGTTCTGGTACATCACCGAGCCATAGGCTTCGCCGTTGAACGAACCATCATAGCCCTGTTCGATGAGGGCCCAGGCCTTCTTTTCTTCCTTGGCCTTGGCGGTGATGAATTCCTCCACGTCACCGTGGGTGTCGCGGATGGTGTTCATCTTGGCGGCGCGACGGGTCTTGCCACCGGACTTCACGACGTTGGCCACCTGGTCATAGACCTTGAGGAAGCTCATCGGGCCCGACGGACGACCGCCGCCGGAGAGTTTCTCACGGCTGGAGCGGATCGGAGTCAGGTCGGTGCCGGTGCCGGAGCCGTACTTGAAGAGCATGGCCTCCGCGTAGGCCAGTTCCATGATGCTCTCCATGTTGTCCTGGACCGACTGGATGAAGCAGGCGCTGGCCTGGGGATACTCGTATTGGGTGGGGGCGCGGCGGGCCACCTTGGCCTTGCGGTCCCAGAACCAGTTGCCCCGGTCGCTGCCCTTGCCGACCTCGTACTGGTGATACAGACCCACGTTGAACCAAACCGGAGAGTTGAAGGCGCCGTACTGGTTGACGCACAGCCAGGTCAGCTCCTCGTAGAACAGTTCGCCGTCTTCCTTGCTGAAGTAGCCGTCGGCCACACCCCAGTCCGCGATGGTCCGGGTCACCCGATGGATGAGTTGCTTGACCGATTTTTCACGCTCCGCCTTGGCCGGATCTCCGTAGAAGTACTTGGAGCACACCACCTTGGTGGCCAGGACGGACCAGTTCTTGGGAACCTCGACCCCTTCCTGCTTGAAGATGGTCTTGCCGGAATCATCGGTGATCTCCGCGGTGCGGCGGTCCCATTCGATCTGGTCGAAGGGCTTGACCTTGGCATCGCTGAAAACCCGCTGGAGGGGCAGCTTGCGGGATGAGGAACCCTTGGACGACGCCTTGGTGGAGGAGCCTCGGGGGTTGGACTTGATCTTTGCCGACCGGCGGGTGGAAGCCGGGGCCGATGAAACGACGGAATCGCGGGCGTCGAGCATGGGCAGTATGGGGTATTCTAGGGTTGACTCTCGAGTTGGATGTCTTCGGCGGTTCGAGTCACTCCCACTCAGGGTGATCCGACCCACTGAAAACGGCTGATTTAAACCAGAAAACGGGCTTTCTTCAGTTGTTTCCGACCCAACGGGTTGGGGCGGAGGGAGAAAGTACCCCCATATCTTGTGGTTACAAGTCGGTTCTCCACAAAAAACTACGTTTTCGTTAAAACTGGGAAAACTCTTAAAAAAAGACGCCTGTAAACAGTGCTGAATCCGACCCTTGGACCTCCAATGGGCCGTATTTGCCGGGGGGGTCCTACCCTGCCGGGAGCAGGTCGCGATTCGGGGTCTGCGCAAAGGTGTAAAAATCCCCTTGCCCGGAAGAAAAAAGGGCGTTTCCCAAGGTGCCGAGGACGGACTTCTTGGAGGTTGCCGTGTTTCCCGGCTTTGCCGGTGACTCCCGACGCGGTACCTTCCCGAGCGACCGCTATGATCCGCTCGTTCGCCTTCACCACCACCGGACGGCTCCATTCCCGGGACATCGACTTGTTCCTGATGCCGACCCTGTTGGCGGACACCAATCTCTTCCTGTGGGTGGATCTGGAGGACGCCACCCCGGACGACACCCGCAAGCTGCTCGAGGGCGTGTTCCACTTTCATCCGCTCTCCGTCGAAGACTGCATCAACGAAAGTCCCTCACCGAAGGTCGAGACCTACGAGCCCAAGGAAGACGATCGCTTCAATCCCTACTTGTTCATGGTCATCCATGCGGTCGACTACAGTCGCAAGGACGGGGCCTTCGCCACCAGCGAGCTGAACTTCTTCCTCGGGAAGAACTTTCTGGTGACCTACCACACGGTGCCGTTGCGGAGCATTTCCGTGATCGAGGAACGTTGCCTGCGCAGCACCGTCCACGTGGCGCGTGCGCCCGATCGAGTGGCCCATGCGTTGCTGGATTCGTTGGTCGACAACTACAAGCCGGCCTTGGAGGAGTTGAGCATGGAGATCGCCGACCTCGAGACCGAAGTGCTGGAACGTCCTGATCCGGCCACGCTGCAGCAAATCCTCAAGGTGAAGAAGGAGGTGCTGCACCTGCGCCAGATCATCGGCCCGCAGCGCGAGGTGCTGCAGCGCTTCGCCCGGGGCGAGTTCAAGCTCATCCGTGGTCATCTGGTACCCTACTACCGCGACGTGTACGACGGGCTCTTCCACATCGGCGAACTGGCCCACGGGTACATGGATTCCCTCTCGGGCATCCTCCAGATCTACCTGAACATGTCGGCCAACCGCACCAGCGAGATCGTGAAGGTGCTCACCATGATCACCATCATCACGACGCCGATGACACTCATCGCCTCCTGGTACGGCATGAATTTCAAGGCCATGCCCGAGATCGATCAACCGCATGGCTACGCCTTCGCCATCGTGCTGACGCTCATCACCACCGGGCTGACCTTCATCTACTTCCGGCAAAAGCGATGGCTCTGAACCGACGCAACCGGGTCAAATCCGGCTTCCTGGACAAGGCTCTGGGGCGTCTCGGACGCTACGATCCCAGCGGCCTCCAGAGCGTCGTCCAGCGGTTGGCCCAGGAACGCGAGTTCCTCGAGAGCCTCTTCAACACCATCGACTCGGGCATCATCGTCACCGATGAACAGGGGCGCATGGTGTACTTCAACCTCATGGCCTCCCGCATGTTGGGCATACCTCCGGAGACCGCCGACGAAGAGCCGGTCCAGCGTTACCTGCCCGATCTGGACTGGGCACATATTTCGAGTCTCGATCAGGCCGGTGGCAATGGCATGTTCCGCACCGAATTCGAGGTGGAATACCCGAGACCCCGGCTCATCCGCCTGCACGTCCGCCCCTTGGATGGAGCAGCTCCGGGAAGCTCCGGCGTCGTCTTGGTGCTCAACGATGCGACCGAAGCGCGTCGTGCCACCTCCGAGGCGGTGGAGGCCGAGCGGGTGCACGCCCTGACCTTGCTGGCCGGCAGTCTGGCCCATGAGATCGGCAATCCCCTCAATGCCCTGCACATCCACCTCCAACTCATGGCCCGCGAGGTGCGCAAGCTGCAGCGCATCGAAGGAGTGCCTGAGCTGAAGGAGGCGGTGGGTCGGCTCGATGGCTTCCTGGGTGTGGCGACCGGTGAGATCGACCGGCTCGACTACATCATCACCGAATTCCTCCAGGCCCTGCGACCCTCGGTGCCCAAGCTTCAGGCCGGTTCCCTCAACGACACCGGTGTGGAGACCCTGACGTTGCTCCGCCCGGAGCTGGAAGACCGTGGGCTGACGGTGGTCACCGAACTGGCCTCGGGCCTCCCGCCGGTGCTCTTTGCTCCAGCCCAGCTCCAGCAGGTGCTCGTCAACCTCATCAAGAACGCCATGCAGGCCACGCCGCCGCAGGGAACGCTCACCGTGCGCAGCGGTGCGACCCCGGAGGCCGTCTGGATGGCGGTGAGCGACACCGGGCCGGGCATTCCGCCGGAGCAGTTGAACCGCATCTTCGAGCCGTTCTACACCACCAAGAACAAAGGCACTGGCCTGGGCTTGCTCATCGTCCAGCGCATCATCCGCGACCATGGCGGTCGGATCGAACTCGAGAGCACCGTGGGGAAGGGTACGACCTTCAAGCTCTGGCTCCCTTTGCGGGACCGGCGCCCGCGCATGATCGCCTCGACCACCTCATCAACCTGATCGATCCGAGGCGGGTCACGGAGTGGAGCGTCCGGGGATGGGGTGTTCACAAGAAAAAGCCGGCATCCCGGGGAAAGGAATGCCGGCTTCTGTTTTGACCGGTGGGTTCAGCGGAACGCGACGATCGAATCCCCCAGCTTGTGGATGGTTCCGATGATCTCCGAGCGCATCTCCGCGCCGTCGGCGGCATTGAGGGTGAACTTCACGCTGAATTGATCAGCCTTGGTGAGACCGTCGATGGCCAGGAAGACGCTCTTGCCGTCCGCCGACAAGGTCGCTGAGGTCACCTCCAGTTTGTCGTGCCCGTCCTTGCCGGGGTTCTTGACCGACAATTCCGGGGAGCCGTAGCCGCCGCTGTAGCGGTAGTTCCACAGTTCCACCGCGTAGTTGGCGGCATCCTTGGCCACCTCGGGCTTGAGCGGGGTGCTGAAGGTGATCTTCAGCCCGTTCTTGGCCGCATGGGCCTTGAGCGCGGTGTGGACCGGTTTGCCGGTGTAGCGGACGCGGAAGAATCCGCCATCGCGGGTGGCCGCATTCTGCCAGCCCTTGAGGCCGGCCAGGTAGAGCTGACCGTCCTTGGGGTTGAAGCGGCCGCGCATGACGCCGCTCTGAAACTTGAGCCCGAAGGGCACCAGCGAGGCCTGCGTGGTGCCGCCGACGGTATCCATGCCCACGCCATACAGCAGGCACTTGCCGTAGCTCATGAACAGCGGCGAACCCTTCCAGGGCCCCCACTTGTCGCTGGTGACATACACCTGACCACCGCTCGAGTTGTCCCAGCGCATGGGCAACCACGCGATGGGCTCATCATAGCCGGTGGGAACGGGCATGGAGCTGTCCCAGCCCTTGAGCTTGTTGGCCTTGCGGGCTTCAGGGTCGCTCGGGTTGACGCGGATCTCGCGGCCATCCGGATACTTGAGCGTGAGCTCGCGCTGGGCGGCCGGAACCATGCCCATGAAGGAGCCGGGTCGGACAAGGTTCAGCTTCGAGGACGGCATCCAATGGCCTTGGTTGTCACCCACCAGCACCGTGTCGTCGGGTCCGACGGTCATGCCGTTCGGAGCGCGCAGGCCGGTTGCGAACACCTCCATCTTCTTCCCGTCGGGCGACACCTTGAGGATGGTGCCTTGGTGGGGCGACGTCACGCTGGGTTCCCACGGGGCGCCTTTGGCGTAGTAGAAGTTGCCCTTCGAGTCGGTGTGCAAATCCAGGACGAACTCGTGGTAGTTGGGCGTTACCACCGTGTCGTTGTTGAAGTTCTCGTACAGGTCGGCTTCACCGTCCTTGTTGAGGTCTTTCAGCCGGGTGATTTGGTCGCGGCCAGCCACGTAGATGTCACCCTTCACGACCTTCAGCCCCAGCGGTTGGAACAGGCCGGTGGCGAAGCGCTTCCAGGTGAGCTTCTCGAGTTTCTCGTCGATGCCCGAGACGATCCACACGTCGCCGTGGAAGGTGCAAACCGCGGCCCGTCCGTCGGGCAGGAAGTCGAAGCCCCCGAGGAAGGTGCTCACCCGGTAGGGGTTTGGGAACGGCTCGGTGATGGTGTCGACGACGTAGGTGCCGTCGCCGCCGCCGGTGTTGAGCTTGCCCTGGGTCGAGACGGTCTCCGTCCAGTGGGCCGGACCGCCCTGGGTCAGCTTGCGGAGGTCGGCAGCCTTGCCGGCCAACTGGGGCAGGGCGTCTCCGGAGGTGATGGCGAAGCGGAAGGCGGCGCCAGCGCGGGCCTTGGCCAGCGTGAAGACCACCTGACCGTCGCGCACCTGCAGGGCCCCTTGGACTTCGGAGTCGACCGAGATCGCCAGCGACGTGCCCTTGGCGGCATCGCGAAGCACCAGGCGATTGTTCCCGGTGTTGCTCGCGACCGCACCGGCCGGAGCCGAAGCGATGACGATCTGACCGCCGCGGAGCGATCCGAGCGGCTGTATGGTGCGCACGATGATCGGCTTGTCGGCCGAGCCCTCGAGCGAAGGACTCTCCAGCACCTCGGTGCCGCCCACGGTGTACTTCAGCACCACTTGGTTGCCGTGAAGGTAGAGCCCTTCGTAGTGGGCCCAGTCCTTGGGCAGCGGTCCCTGATGGTCCTTGCGGGCGTCGGTCAGGCTGCCGCTGGCATCCGACCAACCCGGTCCCATCGCCGTGTCGAACACGATGTTGGTGCCCTTCACCGAGGGGGGAGGTGGCCACTCGATCTTGGTCAGGGTATTGCCGAATTCGAGGAATTCGCCGGTCCAGGCAACGGACAGGCGCAGCGTGTCGAGGTCATAGACCACGTGGCTGCGTTGATCAGTGCCGAGGTTGATGGCCAAGCCTTTCATGGCCGCGGCGACGCCCTTGCCGCGCATGACGGTGCCGGACCAGAACGGCCCGCGAATGGGCCCGGTCGCCGGGGCTTGTGCCACAAGGCCCGAGGGTAGGAGCGGCAACGTCGCCGCCGCCACCAGGCTCCAGAATGCAGATGACTTCATGGATGAGGAGTGGTTGAGATCGCCCGAAATCGTCCGTCACCCCTCCCCGCAACGCAAGGGATACGATGCCCATCTGGGGCCTCAAGAAGCCCGAAAGACCTGGCTCGGGTCGGGCTGGGTCTCGCTGAAGGGTCGGATGAAGTCGTTCAGACGCGTCTTTTTGAGGGTCTCTATGGAGGCTTGGATGATCTAGGACTGTCTCTTGGCGTGCTTTTCAAAGGCAGGAGACAGGGTGGGTTGCGGGCTTCCCTCGGCTATCCGTTGGACAGGAAGGCGGGTTGGGTCGACAACTGGGACGTGGAATTGCGCGAGTTTGCCGAGCGGATCCTCTGCGCGACGACGCTGGAGGAAAAGCTCATCGAACCGCCCGGAGGCCGGCTCACCGACGAGCGTCCCGGGGCGGCGTGGGACCGTGACGTCGAGCCGGGACGTCCGGCCGAACTGCGCTTCAAACCATCGGGCTCCGACAAGGCGGGCACCGACGGCAAGGCCGGGTTTCCCGGCCTGCAAGGCTTGGGTGACGAGGCGGGGCGGGGCAAGGTCCTGCACTTCTTCGCCAATCACGAACTCCTGGCCACCGAATTGATGGCCTTGGCGCTCCTGCGCTTCCCCGATGCGCCCCCGACCTTTCGTCGGGGTGTCTTGCATACCTTGCGCGAGGAGCAGGAGCACGTGCGCCTGTACCTCGACCGCATGAAGGCCTGCGGCATCGCCTTCGGTGAGCTGCCCGTGAGCGGCTATTTCTGGCGATCTGTTTCTCCGATGCGCCAGCCGATGGACTTCGTCACCGGGCTGAGCCTCACCTTCGAGCAGGCCAATCTCGATTTCGCCCGCGTCTTTTCCCGGGGGTTCGCCGAGGCGGGCGACCTCGAGACGGCCGCCTTGCTGCGCCGCATCTTGCACGACGAGATCGGGCACGTGGCCCACGGATTGAAGTGGTTCCGCCAGTGGAAGGATCCGAACTCCAGCGATTGGGACGCGTTCTGCGGCGCCCTGCGATTTCCGCTCTCTCCGCAACGGGCCAAAGGCGTCGAGTTCAATGCACAAGCCCGCCGCGCGGCCGGTCTTGAGCCGGAGTTCATCGCCCAGTTGGATCTCTTCGCCCGCTCCAAGGGGCGCACGCCGCAAGTCTTCCTCTTCAACCCGCTGGCCGAGGGATACATCGCCCGCGGGCCCGGATTCACGCCGGCCGCCCCGGCCCGTCAATTGGCCCGCGACCTCGCCCACCTGCCGCAGTTTCTGGCCCGCCGCGACGACGTGGTGGTGGTGCCTGAAGCTCCGGCACCGGACTTTCTGGCGACCCTGAAATCGGCCGGCTTCGAACTGCCCGAGTTCGTGGTGGACCCGGAGGGCGTTCGACGGGGCAATGGGCACGATAACGGGCTCGGCCGTGGGCTCATTGATTTGCTCGGCGAACGCAAACTCGGAGGTTTGCGCCCCTGGGCCTGGGCTCCGGACAGCCTGGCCCGCCTGGGCCCGCTGTTCTCGCAAGTGACCGGCGATGACCGGGGCCCGGACGACTGCTTCAACCCCCGCATCGCCGAGCTGTATTCCAAGGCCTGGAGCGCGCGGTTTTTGCAGGAAATCCATTCGGAACTCGCGTCGGTCTTTCCGGCGCTGTGCCCGGTCGAAACGATCGGCACGGCGGTGACCGACCTGCCCACGGCGCTCGCTGCCATCCAGTCCTTCCGAGACCAAGGCCATCACCGCTTGGTGGTCAAGCAAGCCCTCGGATTGGCCGGGGCCAAGGCCATCCGCCTTTGGGAACCTGAGCTCCTGGAAACCCAGCGCCGCTGGATGGCCGAATCTCTGGAGGCCGGTCAAACCCTGGTGGTGGAGCCTTGGCTCGAACGCCTGGCCGATTTTTCGGTGCAATTCGAACGAACCGCCAGCGGACTTCGGCGCATCGGCTTTACTGACCTGTTCAGCGACCACCGCGGACAATTTTTGGCCAATGGGGCGAGTCCGGGCTTCGAGCGACGTCCGCCGGCCCGGGTGGTGCGCGCCTTCAAGTCCTTTTCGGATGCGCCTGGAATCCTGCGCCGCGTGTACGACGTCATCGCCACGGCGCTCGAAACGCGGTTGGCCGCAATCGGTTTCCGTGGACCCATCGGCATCGATGCGCTGGTGTGCCAAACACCCGAAGGACCCCGGCTCAAGCCGGTGGTGGAGATCAATCCGCGCTACACCATGGGCCGCCTGACCCTCGAGCTCATGCGGGTCGTGGCTCCCGGCAGTCATGGCCTGTTCCGACTCGTCAATCGCTCTCAGCTCAAGGCCAGTGGGTTTGCCACCTTTGCCGAGTACGCCCATGACGCGGTGCGACGGAACCCCCTTCATCTGGCCGGATCGCCACAACCGCGCCTTCGCGAGGGCGCAGTCTGCCTCAACGATCCATCGCGGGTTCAAGTTTGCCTCGCCCTGTTCGAGGTGAATGGTGAAACCGTCGATCCGGTGGCCCGGGTTTCCGTGGGTGCACGGATTTGATACGTACCCGTATCAATTTGGTTTGCCAGTTGGGGGTGGGACCGCCACGTTCAGCCTTGTTCGGAAACGCCTCTCCGTCATGAACGCTTTCTCCGTTGCTGTTTTGTTTTCCGGTGTTGTCGCCCTGTCCCTGCAATTGTCGGCCGCCGAAGGCTGGCTGACCTGGCGCGGCCCCTTGGGCACTTCGGTGTCCACCGAGAAGGAATTGCCCCAGAAGCTCGATGCCAAGGCTCCGCTCTGGAGCGTGGATTTTCCGGGCCAGAGCACCCCGGTCATCTCGGGTGGCCGCCTCTTCATCAATGGTTATCAGGGTGACGGCCAAGACCTTCAGGAGTTCACGGCCTGCTTCGACGCCGAGACCGGTCAGGAACTGTGGCGTCACGGCGAGAGCGATTTCTTGAGCGACACCATCTACCTGCGCTACGCGACTTCGTCACCGACGGTGGATCCCGAGACCGGCAACATCTATGCCCAGCACACGCAGGGCCTGCTCATGGCCTTTTCGCCCGAGGGCAAATTGCTGTGGAAGCACTCCATGATGGAAGAGTTTGGCCGGCTCACCTTCCCGAATTCCCGCACGGCGACCCCGGTCATCGACCATGAACTGGTGATCGTGCGCGGCATCACCAGCGCCTGGGGTGCCCATGGTGCCGCCGGTGACCGTTTTTACGCCTTCGACAAGAAGACCGGTGAACTGGTCTGGTCGAGCGCGCCCGGCGACCGCCCGCAAGACAACACCTTCTCTCAACCGTGGCTCGACCTTTGGGGCGGCAAGCGCGTGCTCTACAGCGCTGGCGGCGACAGTTCCATTTTGGCCATCAACGCCCGGACCGGCGAGCCGCTCTGGCGTTTCCCCTTCGCCAAGGCCGGCGCCAAGGGCGGCATCAACGCCTCGCTCGTCCGCTGGAAGGACAACCTGGTGGCCTTGCACGAATCCGAGAACCTCGATTCGTCGGAAATCGGCCGTATGGCCCTCTTCCGCATCCCGGCCCCGTCGGAGGTCCAACCCACCAACGCCACCACGCCGCATGTCTTTGGTCCCAAGGCCTTCGAGCAGTGGCGCAACGGCGTCGGTTCGCTGGCCAGCTCGCCGGTCGTGGTGGGCGACACGCTGTATGAGGTGACGGGCACGGGTGACCTCGCGGCCGTCGAGGCCCCCACGGGCAAGGTGCTGTGGAAGAAGAAAGTGGGCATCGAGCAACGCCAAAGCACTCCGTTCTACGCTGACGGCCTCTTGTACGTGGGTATGTATGTCACCATGAAAGACGCCGCCGCGGCCGCTTCGTCCGACGCGGACAGCGTGGCCAATGGCGACTTGCTTGTGCTGCGCCCCGGGGCCGACGGCGCCGAGGAAGTCAGCCGCACCCAAGTCACCGGCCGCGTCTTCGGCTCACCGGTCGGTTTCAACGGCAAGGTGTATTTGCAAACCGACAAGAAGCTCTACGCCTTCGGCAAGGCCGGCCGCAACCCTGGCCTGGTCGCCGCTCCGGCCGAGACCGCGTGGCCCAAACCCGGCCCGGCTGCCCAATTGCAGGCCATCCCCTACGAGGTGCTGCTGCGCCCCGGCCAGACCCAGTCGTTCCGCGTGCGCGTGCTCGATGCCAACGGTTTCACCGTGGCTGACAACGTCGATCCGAAGTCACTCCAGTGGGAGCCGTTCATCCCACCCACCGCGCTGGTGAAGGCCACCCTCAAGGGATCCTTCAATGCGGCTGGCCAATTGGTCGCGGACAAGGCCCCCGCTGGCAGCGCGGGTCAGTTCAAGGCCACCCTCCAGGGCCCCGACGGCAAGGCCATCTCGGGCTACATCAAGGGCCGCGTGCTGCCCGGCCTCCCGCTGGTGCAGAACTTCCAGACCTTCGCGATGACCAACATCACCACCAACACGGTGGAGTCGCCCACGCCCTTCGCATATCCGCCGCTGCCATGGAATTCCGCCCGCTTCCGTTTTGAAGTGCGCGGCAAGGATGCGGCCGGCGGCACCAACCAGGCCTTGGTCAAGACCATCGACAACAAGCTTTTCCAGCGCGGTCAGGTCTTCTTCGGTTTCCCCGACTTGAAGAACTACACGGTCGAGGCCGAGGTCCTGAGCGAAGGCAACAAGCGCAAGATGTCCGAGGTGGGTGTCATCAATCAGCGCTACGCCATCATCCTCAAGGGCAACTCGCAGCAAATCGAGGTCAACTCCAATCAGGAGCGCATCAAGGTGGCCGTGCCCTTCAAGTGGGCGCCTGAGACCTGGTACCACCTCAAGACCCGCGTCGATGTGGCCGCCGACGGTTCCGGCATCGTGCGCGGCAAGGCGTGGAAGAAGGGTGATCCGGAGCCCGAGGCCTGGACCATCGAGGTGCCTCACAAGAAGGCCCATGCCAACGGATCACCGGGCCTGTATGGATTCGCGCCCCAGGAGATGCGCGTGGCCATCGACAACATCCGCGTCACCGCGAACTGACCTTCTCCGCGCCGCCGAGCCATCCACTGTCTCCGACACTCTTTGCCTGACTGAACGAAACCCCGTTTCATTCCCACATCCATGAACGCACTTCCGCTTCTCTCCGCCGCATTGCTGAGCGCCGGCCTCCTGGCGCGCGCCGAGGATTGGCCCCAATGGGGCGGCAACGATCCGGGCCGCAATTTCTACTCGCCGGCCAAAGGCCTGCCGGACCGGTTCGAGCCGGGCAAGCTCAAGAGCGGCACCGAGGAGATCGACCTGGGCACCACCAAGGGCGTGAAGTGGGCCGTGAAGTTGGGCTCGCAGAGCTACGGCAACCCGGTGGTTGCCGGCGGCAAGGTCTACGTGGGCACCAACAACGAATCGCCACGCGACAAGAAGCACGTGGGGGACCGATCGATCCTGTACTGCTTCGACGAGAAGACCGGCGCCTTCCTGTGGCAGCTCGTGGTTCCCAAGCTCAAGTCGGGCAAGGTCAACGACTGGGAGAACCTGGGTCTCTTGGCTTCACCGCTGGTGGTGGGCAACCGCCTTTGGATCGTCACCAGCCGATGCGAGGTGCTCTGCCTCGACACCGAAGGCATGGCCAATGGCAACGAGGGCCCCTACACCGACGAGGCCAAGTACATGGTCAAGGATACGCCGAAGGAGTCCGCGCCGGTCGATCCTTCCAAGCAGGACGCCGACATCCTCTGGCGCTACGACATGATGGATGAGTTGGGCGTGTTCCCGCACAACGCCTCCAACAGCTCGGTGCTCATGGTTGACGGCATCCTCTACATTTGCACTTCCAACGGCCAGGACTGGACCCACGTCAACATCCCGTCGCCGACCTCCCCGAGCTTCATCGCGCTCGACGCCAAGACCGGCAAGTTGGTGGGTGAAGACAATGTGGGCGTCGGCCCGCGGATTTTCCACGGCCAGTGGACCTCGCCTTCCACCGGCAAGGTGGGCGGCCAGAACCTCGTGTTCTTCGGTGGTGGCGACGGCGTTGTTTATGCCCTCGACGCCAAGCCGCAGAAGGGTGACGGGTCCAAGATCGTTCCCATTTTGCCCGGTGCGCCGCTCGACCGTGAGGAAGACAAGGACACCGACTACCTCAAGAAGGTGTTCTGGGCCGACCTCAATCCGCCCGAGTACAAGGCCGACAAATCGGGCAAGGCCTACAAATACCCGGCCGCCGAAGGTCCCAGCGAAATCAACTCCACTCCGGTCTTCTACAAGAACCGCGTGTACGTGGCCACGGGTCAGGATCCCGAGCACGGTGAGGGCGTGGGCCGCTTGGTGTGCCTCGACGCCACCAAGAAGGGCGACCTCACCCAGACCGGCATCTTGTGGGATTACAAGGGCATCAAGCGCTCCATCTCCAGCGTGAGCATCGATCCGGCCACGGGCCTGCTCTTCATCGGCGACTTCTCCGGCTTCGTGCACTGTCTGGACGCCGAGACGGGCAAGCTGCACTGGGTGTACGACATGAAGGCCCACATGTGGGGCTCGACCCTGGTGGCCGACGGCAAGGTGTATGTCGGTGACGAAGACGGCGACTTCGTGGTCTTGGCCGCCAAAGGCGGGGCCAAGGCGCAGGTCTTGAGCGAGACCAACCTTGGCGCCCCGGTCTACAGCACCCCCATCGTGGCCAACGGCACCATGTACGTGGCCAGCCAGACCCACCTCTTCGCCATCGGCGCCGACGCCAAGCCGGCTGCCACCGACGCCCCCAAGGGTATCCAGCCGAAGAACTGAAGCTGGACCGGCCGGCCGATTCCGAGCCGATCTCCCGCGGATGCGAGGCGTTCCCGCGCCCGCATCCGCGGGTTTAGTTTTTCCTAAGGGTCCATGGAATCCACGGGCATCTTTGGGGCCTCTCTAGTCTCGGTAGCACCCGTTCGGAGCAATCCGGATGTGTTGGGAATTTACCCGTGGTGATCGGCCAGTTGGGGTGGTTCGGTCCGGTTGGGTTGAAGCGGTTGGTGTGGGTCGGATGGAGTGATAGATCAGCCCCGGATGACCGGTGCGCCAAAACTGAAGGTTACCGCTCCTCTGGATTGATCTTCCCGTGCCGTGACCCAAACAGGGGAGCATCAGCAGACAGGGTGGAAGCCCGACGGTCCCGCCAACTCCGCCAACTCCGCCAACTCCGCCGTTGCGTCCGCGATCCACTGCGATTACTCTCTCATGATAAGTTTTCCCGGTGCGGGTGTGGTTCAATGGTAGAATGTGGGCTTCCCAAGCCTGAGACGAGGGTTCGATTCCCTTCACCCGCTCCACTCTTTTCCTCAGCAAATTCGCAGTTTTTCCGGGCACTGTCATACGAGTGTCATACGAAGCCACCCGGATCAGCTCCGTTTTCCGAGGCTTTCACAGCCGGAATCGAAACCGTGGTTCAGGGGCAGGTGCCCTTTGCAGCGGGGAACGTGACTTTCCCCTGGCCGATGAATGTCGGTGGGTCTTCCTGACGACCCATACCGCGCCATGAAGGTCGGATGGGCATACCTTGCCTGCTGGGGGCCTTCCCAATAGCGTCGATCGTTCCCCCATGATCCCTGCCATTCATCGCATTCTTGGAGTCTTTGCGGCTGCGGCCATTGCTTGGGCAGAGGCTCCCAAGCAACCGACGACTCCGTACGGCTCAAATCCGGAAGCCGCCCACTGGTTCGAGCACGATGGGCTGCGGCTTTACTACGAGGTCTACGGCCAAGGCACGCCCCTGCTCCTGATTCACGGCAACGGGGAAAGCATCGCGGAAATGCGGTTCCAGTTGGACGAATTCCGCAAGGACCACCTGGTGATCGCCATGGACAGCCGCGACCATGGGAAGTCGGCCGACAGCGCGGGTCCGGTGACCTATGAACTGATGGCCGATGATCTCGCGGCCCTGATGGATCACCTGGGGAAGGGTCCGGTCGATGTGGTGGGTCACAGCGACGGAGGCATCGAGGCGCTGCTTCTGGCGATCCGCCATCCCACGAAGGTCCGCAAGATCGTGGCAGCTGGGGCCAACACCTATCCGGAGGGAGTGAAACCGGATGCGTTGGAGGGGATGCGGGCGACCCTGAACGGTCTGACTCTTGAGCAGCGAAACATGCCTCAAGGCCGGCGCAAATGGAAGCTGCACCAGATGATGTTGACCGAGCCCCACATCAGCCCAAAGGCCTTGGCCGGAATCCAAGCGCCGGTGCTCATCACCTCTTCCGACCGGGACCTCATCCGCGATGAACACAGCATGGAAATCTACCACAGCCTGACGAATGGCCAGTGGGCCGTCTTTCCGGGTGCAGGCCACGACGTCAATTCAGAGGATCCGGAGCGGTTCAACCATACGGTCCGGAGTTTCCTCGAGGGGAAGACCGCTCGACGAAAATGACTCCGTCGGGTGTTTGGGAGGATCGTGATACGTATTCCCTCTCCCTAGCGCTTTCACCGGGTGTGATTTGACACGTGGCTTGCCGGCTCGGAGTTGTCTTCTTCCTGCCTCACTAGCACCGCGCCTTTCACGGAGGGGTAGGGGTCAGGAATAGCGACTTGTTCCGTCAGAAAAACAAACCTATTTTTCTGACGAAATGCCCCGGCCGAAATCATCACAAAGTCTCGATTCCAGGGTGCTCGGACGTATCCGCCGCATAGCGCCGGGGGCGTTGTTCTCGCCACGCGATTTTCTCGATCTGGGTAGCCGTGCTGCGGTGGACAAGGCTTTGTCGCGGCTCGCCCAGGCAGGGAGCATCCGCCGGATCGGGCGGGGGCTTTATGACCTGCCCCGGGAGCATCCACTGCTGGGGCAGCTGTCGCCCGATCCGGAAGCGGTGGCGCAAAAGTTGGCAGACCGCGAAGGAGAGCGTCTGCAACCGATGGGCGCCGCGGCGGCCAACATGCTGGGGCTTTCGGAACAGGTGCCGGCGCGGATCATCTATTACACGGACGGGCGGGCGCGGAGGACGCGGTTGGGGAATCTCACCATCGAATTCCACAAGCGTCCGCCCCGGCAGATGGCGTTGGCGGGGCGGCCTACGGCGCTGGTCGTGTCGGCATTGCGGTGGCTTGGAAAAACCAATGTGACTGTGGAGCGGCTAACGCGTCTGCACCGGGACATGCCAACCAGGGATCGGCGGTTGTTGCTGGAGGATTTGGGGAGGACGCCGACATGGATGCATCCCTTCATCCGTTACATCGCCACTGGGAAAACCACCGCATGAACCGCATCGCGATACTTGACGCTGCGGATCGTCGCGTGGTGTTGGCGGAAGGGGCGCAGCGGTTGAAGCTGTTGCCCGTGGTCTTGGAGAAGGATTTCTGGGTGTGTTGGATGCTGGGGCTGTTGTTTGGACGCCCGGAGCGGAGTGAGGCGCTGGTATTCAAGGGAGGCACGGCCCTTTCGAAGGTGTTCGGCGTCATCCAACGGTTTTCCGAGGACATCGATCTGTCGGTGGCGCCCGCAACCTTGGGCTTTGCCGAGGCCGAAATGGATGAGTCCATGAGTCGCCGCCGGCGGGGCCAGTTGATTGAGAACCTGGAGGCGGCGTGCCGACAGTGGGTGGCAGAGCGCTTGCAGCCGGAATTGGAGGAGGAGATCACTGCCGTCGTCGGGGCGCGGCCCGGTGGTGCGCGGTGGCTGGAGTTTGAGACCGACACGGTGACCCTGTCGCCGGTGCTGTACTTCCACTATCCTGGCACACAGGAAGTCGATGTGCCCTATATTCGCCGGGCTGTGAAGCTGGAGTTGGGTTCGCTCACGGATCAGCGTCCCGTGGGTCGGCATCGCGTGCGTCCATGGCTGGCGGAGGTTTTGCCCGGGCCGCTGGCCGGGATGGCCTGCGACGTGGTGGCGCTCGATGTGGGTCGGGCCTTCTGGGAAAAAGCGACCATCCTGCATGCGGAGCACCACCGCGACGCTGAGTCGCCGATGCCGGGGAATTATTCGCGACATTATGCGGACGTAGCGGCCTTGGCCGCATGCCACGAAGTCAGGCACGCGCTATCGGATATCGCGTTGCTCGAGCGGGTGGTGGACTGGAAATCACGGTTCTTCGCGCGGAGTTGGGCCCGTTACGATCTCGCCAAGCCGGGCACCTTCCGGCTTGTACCGCCGGAGTTCCGGCTGTCGGAGTTGGAGGCGGATTACGCCAAGATGCGCCCGATGTTTCTAGCCGAGCCGCCTCCGTTCGCCGAGATCATCGAAGGGGTGCGCGGCTTGGAGACACGCATCAACCGAGCTGCTTAGTGCCGCTTCGCCTTCCGGATATCCAGGTGGCCAACGGTTAACGAGGTGGCCGTGGACAAAGCCCTTACGGTTCAGCCCGTGTTTTTGCCCAAACGCATCCTGTCCGATGTTGTGCGGATCCAGCTCGCATGGAGTGGATGGTTCTGGGAGCCACCAGTGAGACCTTGGAACTCTATGGTAGCGACGAAAAGCAGCGTTACCGATTGTCATACAGTGTCATACGCCTGCACCCAGTGGCCGACAAAATCGCGCGTTTTTGCGCCTGTTTTCGATGATTTGGCCTGTTCCTACAAAAACGAGGGTTCGATTCCCTTCACCCGCTCCACTCTTTTCCTCAGCAAATTCGCAGTTTTTCCGGGCACTGTCATACGAGTGTCATACGAAGCCCCCCGGATCAGCCCCGTTTTCCAAGGCTTTCACAGCCGGAATCGAAACCGTGGTTCAGGTCTCGGTGTCGTTTTTTCGCAACGAGCCCTCCACGGGATATCCGGCGAGACGCGCCGCGGCTGTGACGTGACCCGGCACATGGCCGAGAAACAATTCCACGCCTGCCTCAATCTCCTCTGGTGTGAATCGTTCCGGGTAGAGGTGTAGCGCGACGATGAACGCCGCGTCCGCATTCCAGTCGGTGAGGTGGAACGCAATCGTGTCGGCTTGGAGAACCTGCTCGTCGCTCGCATCCGGGCCGGAGAGAGAGGCTGTGATGGTCGAAGTGATGCCTGCTGGGAAGCGGCTGCCGTCGAGCATCCGTGCGCGGTCGCCGGCCAATTCGATGAAGAGGGCCTCAACCTTTTTGCGGACAGAATCGTGTGAGTCCTCAGTCATCTCGTCTCGATTGGGCCAACCCTGTGATCAGTGACCTGAGCCAGTTGCCGAAGACGGTGGACGGGACATCGAGTGAATCGGTTGGCTGCTGTTCATCGGCACACCCGGACGACTATCGTCACCGAGATAGCATGTGAAGGCGACGGTGGCTCCGAGTGCGGTGACGCGCTGGAGGGTTTCGGGTCGAAGTGAGACATGGACCGCACGACAACCCGGTATGATTTCATATCCCACGTCGAATGTCCGTTTCAGCGCCCGATCCCAGAGGCGCCTCTCGTTGCTGCCGAGGGCCTCTATGGCCGTACAGAGCTTGATTGTCGCCGTGTCGGCATCCGTTGGGTCCGAATTGCATTCCAGCCGGAGAAGAAAGATGCCTTTGCGAATCGGTCCTGAGTATAGGGCATGGGCCGTTTGGCTAACAGCGGCTTCGATGGCACGCGGCTTCGTCCTAGATATGATGTCCAGATCCACATTCATGAATCCGGCTGAAGTCTTTGATTTCATGGCGAATGGCGGTTCATACCAGCCCAACCCGGCCAAAACGTTCGGATGCTTTCTCAAATTTCCATTCCTCAGGATCGGGGGGCAACAGTGATCTTCGCTGGTGGCCCCCCGGAGAAGACCATCCAGTTACGCCCCTGCATTCGGAGGGGGGTGCCTTCAAACCTTATCCGTTGGTCGGGGCTTCGGGTGGGTCCCGAACCTCATCTTCCCCCCTGGGTCGCATGGGGGCGGCGAATCTTCAAAGGCTCGCGGAACCTCCACGAACTGAACTATCGCCGAGAGCTGCCAACTAGTCTCGGAAAGCGATGTTTCGGGGCGACACGTCGAGCAGGTAGATATCCAGAGCCTCAAATTCCCCGAGCACCCGCTTCACAATGGGCCAGCGTTCGCCAAACTGCTCCTGCTTCTCCTCCAGCCAGCTCGCCCATATGTCATCCGGAAACTCTAAAGGAAAATCGAGCCGCACCTCCGCGAAATCCAGGACGAAGGGTTGCTGGACTACCGTCATTTCCAGCACCAGCAATTCGGCATCGTAATCCAGTAATTGCGGGACGTTGAAGCCAAGCACCTGTGTGATGTTTTCATCCTGCAGCCGGAGATAGGTTTCTAATTCCAGTTCAAACGCCCACGGCGCAGGTGGACCTTGAGAGCCACCTCACCGGCAGCAGCCGACGAACCTGCCCGGAACACATTGCCATGCATGCCCGAACCCAATGGGCCGAGACGTTCCAGTTGCCGTCGCCGGCAGTATGCGGCAACTCTTTCCCCGATGTCGGCTACTTCACTCATAAGATCCTCGCCGGGGCAGGTTTCCACTCGGGTCCGGATGCATTTAGACGTGAGCGGTGAACGGTTGACGGTGAATCAACTGGGGCCTGATTTCGCGCTCGTCGAATCGACTGCAAACCATCTGCCGGGCCCGGCCAATCTGTCGGTTACGGTGGACGAAGCCCTTACGGTTCGGCCAGTGTTTTTGCCCGAAGGTATCCAGTCCGGCGCTGTGCGGATCCGGCTTGCATTAAGTTGATAGCTCTGGAAACCACCGAGGGGCAATCGTGGGACTCCTTGGTCGCGCTGAAAAAACGCGTCGGCCGATTGCCTTACAGTGTCATATGCCTGTAACCAGTGGCCGAGAAAATCGCGCCTGTTTTCGATGATTTGGCCTGCTCCTACAAAAACGAGGGTTCGATTCCCTTCACCCGCTCACCTGTTTTCCTCAGCAAATTCGCAGTTTTCCCGGGCACTGTCATACGAAGCGGCCCGGATCAGCTCCTTTTCCTTGCGTTTTCAGCCCCAGAATTGAACTCGAGGATCAGCAAAATCGCCAACAACCTGAAGTTTGCACAAATATACAACTTTATTGTATATTCGTGCGATGTCTGTTGGCGCCAAAACCGCAGCTGATGCGCTCTTCGCGGTGGCCGAAGAGCAGCAAGGCTATTTCACGTCCAAGCAGGCAACCAACGCAGGCTACCAACTCGGCAGTCAGGCTCATCACGTCAAATCGGGAAATTGGACGCGCGTTGAACGGGGCATCTATCGGCTGACGCGTTTCCCTCAATCGTCCGACGAGCAACTCGTCATCTACGCCCTTTGGTCACGCAACAGAGAGGGCCGCCCGGAAGGAGTTTACTCACACCAAACCGCGCTCAGCATCCATGAGCTCTCCGATGTGAACCCGGCCAAACTCCACATGACGGTCCCTGCTGCATTCCGGCGGACAGCCAAAACCCCGAACGTGCTGGTGCTGCATCGCTCAAATCTCAACCCTAAAGACATCGAACTCCGGCAAGGATTCGCTGTGACTCGCCCTCTTCGCACCATCGCCGACCTGGCCGTCGCAGAATCCACCGCCCGCGACCTCGTCCAGCAAGCCCTGATGGAAGGGCGACGGAGTGGAGTGATCACCGCACGGGAGATTTCCATGCTGGGCCGCAACCCACGGCTTCCGCTGTGGTTCCAGGAACTGCTGGCCGCGAACACCCCATGAATCCAATTCGCACCTACGCCTCGGCGACGGCTTTCCGGGTCGCATTGGAAGACCGGCTCAAACGGTTGGCACAGGAGGAGAAGATGGATCTCCAACGTGTGCGCCGACAGGCCGCGTTCGACCGACTGCTCTGTCGCCTATTTTCAAAGCCAGACGCCCCATGGCTTTTGAAAGGCGGCTACGCGATGGAGTTGCGCCTGAAGACAGCCCGCACCACGCGCGACATCGATCTCGCTTTGAAACAACTCCCGATGCCGACTCGGGATTGGGAAGCCAACGCCCCAACCGTTCTCGAAGCGTTGCGCGAAGTCGGGTCGTTGGACTTGGGCGATTTCTTCACCTTCGTATTGGGCGAAGCTGCCCAGGATTTGGACGCTGCGCCTTATGGTGGCACTCGCTTCCCGGTGGATGCGCGCTTGGCGGGACGCTCGTTTGTGAAGTTTCACTTGGACGTGAGCACAGGGGATGTTTTGCGCGAGCCTCATGAACCCCTGTCGGGACGCGATTGGCTTGGATTTGCAGGAATTGCCAGCACGGTCTTTCCGGCGGTTTCGCCCGAGGAACAGTTCGCGGAAAAGCTGCACGCCTACACCTTCCCGAGAGTGGGCCGGGAGAATACGCGCGTGAAAGATTTGGTGGATATGGTTTTGCTGATTGAGCGAACCACCATGGATGTCGCCCGCCTGCCGGAGGCAATTCAGGCAACCTTTCAACGCAGGAAAACGCACGGTGTTCCACCGTCACTCGCTGTGCCACCCGCTTCCTGGTCCAAGCCCTTCTCAGAGATGGCAGCCGAATGTGGACTTGCATCCAACATCGACGGGCAATTTGAGGTGGTCACCAAATTCTTCAGCGGCTTGAGCCTGTAACATCGTAGGGTGGCCATGAGCGAATGTGACTCACCTGAATCAAAACTTGCCGAAGCCCTTGCGGAGTGCGAACGGCTTCGCGAGGAGAATCGGCTCTTGCGTGGCCGCTTGAAGTTGACCACTCGAGAATCTACGACAGAGCTCCCAGCTGAGCCTGCCCTGGCAGGTTGGGTCAGCGCCAAGTCGAGCCCGGAAGAAAAGGTGGCGTTGTTCCGCAGCTTGTTTCGGGGACGTGAGGATGTCCATGCGGTGCGGTGGGAGGGGCGCAATGGAAAGGTAGGGTATTCCCCGGCTTCGCGAAGGGTCTGGGGCGGATCCAATCCTCCAGATTCCGATTCGCCTCGCGAATACCTCCCGTTGACGGATCAGGTACTGCACGACCATTTGACCGGCAGGATCACCGCGGGCGTCTACCCTCTTTTGACCGACGAGACCTGCTGGTTCCTTGCCGCCGATTTCGACAAGGCGACCTGGCAGGAGGATGTGCGTGCCTATCTCGACACCTGCTCCGAGTGGCACGTGCCCGCCTTGCTGGAACGGTCACGATCGGGACGCGGCGGGCACGTCTGGATTTTCTTCGCCGCGCCGTTGCCTGCCCGGCTCGCCCGGAAACTCGGTGCGGCCATCCTGACCCGCACCATGGAGAATCGGCATCACTTGGGGCTCGATTCCTACGACCGCTTCTTCCCGAGCCAGGACACGATGCCCAAAGGTGGCTTCGGCAATTTGATCGCCCTCCCGCTGCAGGCGGTGCCTCGCGGTCACGGCAACAGCGTGTTCCTGGATGTCGAGTTCAAGCCATATACTGACCAGTGGTCCCTGTTGTCGGGTGTCCGAAGGATGGGACTGGGAGAAGTCGAGAGTCTCGTTGTCGAGGCTGAACGAAAGGGAAACCTCATCGGGGTTCGACACAGTGTGACAGATGAAGATGGCACCGAGGATCCATGGACGCTGCCGCCGTCACGGAAAAAGAAAGCCGAAGCCATCTCTGGACCGTTGCCCGCCCAGGTGCGGATCGTCCGAGGCAACCTGATCTTCGTCGAGACGGCGGGATTGCCGTCCGCGATGTTGAATCGGCTGCAACGGCTCGCTGCGTTCCAAAACCCGGAGTTCTATCGCGCCCAGGCCATGCGGTTGTCGACCTTCGACAAACCGCGCGTGATTCGCTGCGCCGAGGAGTTTGCCAAGCATCTGGCCTTACCCCGGGGTTGCCTCGAAGAAATCACGTCCCTGTTCAATTCTCACGAGGTGGCTGTGGCCATCGAGGACCAGCGGTTTTCCGGTCTGCCGCTGAACCTGACGTTTCACGGAACGCTCAGGGCGGATCAACAAGCCGCCGCCAACGACCTGCTGGCTCACGATGACGGCATCTTGTCCGCCACGACCGCCTTTGGGAAAACGGTCGTGGCCGCCTGGCTCATCGCCGCGCGTCGCGTGAACACCCTGGTGCTCGTGCATCGCCGACAACTCCTGGACCAGTGGCGGGAGCGGCTTGCGTCATTCCTGAATCTTCCCCTCAAGAGCATCGGGCAAATCGGGGGAGGACGGCGCTGCCCCCATGGGATCTTGGATGTCGCGGTCATCCAGAGCCTCAACCGGAGGCAGGTCGTGGACGATCTGGTGGCCAACTACGGCCATGTCATCGTCGACGAGTGCCACCATCTTTCGGCCGTGAGTTTCGAGCAGGTGCTCCGGCAGGTGAAGGCGCGTCATGTGACCGGGCTCACCGCCACCCCGCAACGCAAGGACGGTCATCACCCGATCATCGTCATGCAGTGTGGGCCGATCCGGCACCGCATGAATGCCAAGGAACAGGCCTTGGCGCGGCCGTTTGTCCACAGTGTCCTGCCGCGACCGACCCGTTTTCGGATGTCACCGTCGGCACAGAAACCCGAGATGCACGAGGTGTATAATGCCCTGGCCCGTGACGTGGCCCGCAACGACCAGATTTTCGAGGACCTCTTGGCCTGCATTCGCTCTGGACGCTCGCCGATCCTCCTCGCTGAACGGACCCGGCAGGTCGACGAGTTTGTCTCCCGGATCGGCACCCTCGTCCGACATGTGGTGGTCTTGAAGGGCGGCATGGGAGTGAAACTGCGGCGAGCGGTCATGGAACAGTTGAAGGCCATTCCGGACGGGGAGGAACGGGTTCTGCTGGCCACGGGGCGGTATATCGGCGAAGGGTTCGATGACGCCCGTCTCGACACGCTGTTTTTGGCCACGCCAATTTCCTGGCGCGGGACGCTCCAGCAATATGTCGGCCGTCTCCATCGCCTCCACGAAAGCAAACGTGAAGTCGTGGTTTACGATTATGTGGACGACGCCGAGCCGGTTCTTTCGAAGATGTATTCCAAGAGAGTCCGCGGGTATGAGGCCATCGGTTACACCATCAGGCCCCCTCAGTGACAACCGCGCGGGTGTCCGGTTGGAGGCGGTGTCCCGGAGTGAGTCGTTCTGTTGCTTAGAAATCGGTCGCTGTGGTCAGACTGAACTCATCCGTCTACCGCTCGCTCCAGCGTCACCAAAAAGCCCGGATGCAAGGCCGTGGAACTCCTTGGTCGCGCTGAAAAAATCCGTCGGCCGATTGTCATACAGTGTCATACGCCTGCACCCAGTGGCCGAAAAAATCGCGCCTTTTTGCGCCTGTTTTCGATGATTTGGCCTGCTCCAACAAAAACGAGGGTTCGATTCCCTTCACCCGCTCCACTCTTTTCCTCAGCAAATTCGCAGTTTTTCCGGGCACTGTCATACGAGTGTCATAC
>JACCDP010951467.1_pt1 | contig 24198 bp, 37 predicted proteins | sample 7445841 | NCBI WGS metagenome assembly JACCDP01 (sample SAMN15323441, study PRJNA562643) | freshwater metagenome | isolation source: river surface water | place: USA:Blue River Watershed | collected 2017-08-17
AACTTGCCATGCGTGTCCTGAGCAATACGATGTAATGCTTGAAGATGATAAAGTCGGTTATCTTAGGTTGCGTCATGGATTGTTTAGAGCAGATGTTCCAGATTGCGGTGGAGAGACAGTTTATGAGTCATTCACAAAAGGCGATGGAATGTTCGATGATAATGAAAGAGAAACCGAAATCAACAATGCTCTTGCGGCTATAGACAACTATTATAATAACTTATGAACACATTTACATTAACTGATATATTGATCATTGTATCAATGCATACTATCTTTGACTGGCTTTTTCAATCAAGATGGCAAGCGGAGAATAAGTCAAAAAACTGGCTTGCTTTGACTTCTCATGTCGTGGTATACAATTTGGGTCTTGCTATTGCGGGTGGGTTTCTTCTAATGTGGACAAGCCCATTGATGTATGTTACTTGGGTGCTTGGTAATTCCGTTTTACATTTTATCACTGATGCCATAACCAGCAGACTCAATGCTAAATTCTACCCAACAAAGGCATTTTGGAATACAATTGGTATTGACCAATTGATTCATTATGCTACACTGTTTACAACATTATACATTTGTAGAAAATGAAATTATTCTTAGTGAGACATGGACAATCTGAGGGAAATGTGGATAACACAAAATATCTTGATAAGTCTGATAGCGAAATTAAACTAACAAAGTTAGGTGAAGAACAGGCGATTAAAGCCGCTGATAAAATTGTCGATATACTGAACAGGTTCGACCTTGCTAATGTTGAGGATTTCATGAAAGATGAATTCAAGTCGAAGCCGCATTCTTTTGAAGTGTTTTCTTCGACTTCTAAGAGAGCATACGACACTTCAGATCTAGTTATCGAACAGTTAATACGAATGAATCAACAAGTGTATAATACTACCAAAATGCCAATTCTCAGGGAGCGTCATTGGGGAAATCTTAGAGAAATTGGAATCAATGGAAAACTTGAGGATAAGCATTTTGATTTCTACTATACGCCCGATAACGGGGAGTCCTTTGCTAGAGTTCAAGAAAGAGCGATTGTGTTTCATCAGCATTTGATCAACAACCCAAGATTCAAGTATGGTTTTGGAAATGTCATTATTGTCGGTCATGGAGAATTCATCAAAACTTATATGATGTATCTTTTAGGTTGGTCTGTTGAGGAATTTCAAAATCTTAGATCGCCTAGAAATGGTGAAGTTTTCTTGATTGAAGACAATGAACTTTCCTCACTTACCCCTCTTCCAAAAAAGAAACATGGGGAGAGATAAGTAATAACATGAACAAGTTTTATGCTGGAATAGGATCACGTAAATCCTCTAGATTTATACAATCTGGTATGACAGCATTGGCCATCATTCTCAATGAGAGAGGTTATACATTAAGATCAGGAAACGCCACTGGAAGCGATCAGGCATTTGCAAAAGGTGTTAAAGATGAAAAGGCACAGATATGGTTGCCTTGGGATAATTTTGAAATAAACTTTCAAAAAGATCACCCGAACCATGATTACAGAGTCATAAGTGAAGATGATAAAGAAGCATTTGACTCAGTTGATACGTTTCATCCAAATGCGAGTCACCTCATGGCTGGCGTTAGAATGTTAATGGCTAGAAACTATAGACAGGTTGTTGGGAGTAATGGGGAACCCGATTCAGCGTTTGTTATATGTTGGACTGAAAATGGCAACGAAGTCGGGGGAACAGCACAAGCGATAAAAATAGCAAAATCTAGGGATATTCCAGTTTTCAACTTACATAATTTGAGTGAATCTGAAGTTATGAAGAAAATTGATCAGTTGGAATTATTGTATTGACACGATAGCACACCAAACTATAATGTGAAGGTGTTGAAAGCAGAAGGTAAAATAAAGGTTGATGTAAAGGCCAAGAGACTCACGGTTGAAATGTCCCGTGATTTCACTGACTATTACATCTGGTTTCTTGAGCGTAAGTATTGGATTCGTTTCAATTCTCCACGTTACGGGACTCATATTACCGTGATCAACAAGGAATATCACTCTGGAATGTATGATTGGAATGATTTGAAGTCCAAGTATCACAATAAGACTGTATCTTTTGAATATGATGAGGATATGGTTCGCGGTGGTGCTAAAAAGGGTTTCATCATGTTCTACATGAAGGTTTACTCTAAAGAATTGGATCAAATCAAGAAGACAGCAGGAATCAAAGAAGGTGATAAATTCAAAGGATTACACATCACTGTTGCAACTGCTGGTAAGTCTGGATCGAAAATAGTTGACTATTGGCCACAAGGTATTACAATAGCACACCAAGCTAAACTGTGACTATGGAAAAAGCAGTGTTCATTTTGCGCGGAGTTCCCGGATGTGGTAAGTCAACTCTTACCGATTACATTGCGGAACCCAAGGTTGTCTGTTGTGCCGATGATTATCACATGAAAAATGGGGTATATGATTGGAAACCAGAAAACGTGGGCAAGGCACATCAGTTTTGTCGTGAAGTCTTTGACAAGGCACTGCACGACAAAACTGTTACCAACGTTATTGTCGCTAATACCAATATCAAGTCTTCGGACTACAAGTATTATGTGGATGAAGCGGCAAAGGTTGGAGCTAAGGTCTTCTTCCTCATTGTTGAGAATCGTCATGGTGGTGTGAATACTCATAACGTTCCAGAGGAAACTTTGGATCGTATGGACAACACTCTTAAGCAAAACATCAAACTTCGTTAATTATGAATATTGAAAATAGATCACTGTATTTCTTTGGAATTATGTCGATATTCTTGACATTCTTTTGGATGGAATCACAGAATGAAGCCAAAATGTTGAGGCTTGAGTTGGACTATGCAAGATCAAACACAAGTGAGTATATCAGGCTATATGAAAGTGAAATCATTCTCAATGAAGCATTGGGGTATAGAAATAATGAACTAGCCACTGAAAATATCAAAATTCAAGTTGAAAACATCAAATTGGATTGTGCTAACTTGGAATTACAAAAGAGAAATGAATCTCTAATGTCAAGTATTGAAGAATTGACAAATCTTCTTAGAGAAGAATTAGAAGGCAAAGGAATTTTCATCCCATTACTGTTAAAATGAACATAGAACTTAAGTTTAGAGCTTGGGACGAGAAAAACCAAAGGTTTATCTATTCTGAGACTTCAAGTGGCACACCTAGATTGGGTTGGTTCTTTGCCAACACCAAAGGTATGCGTATTGAACAATTAATTGATGGAGAATATAAGGAAGTATGAAGCTATACAAAATCGACACAAAGGGTAAGGTTAGGACTTGGGAAATCTTTGTCAATGGTGACTCAGTTTATACCGTTGCTGGCATTGAGGGTGGTTCATTGGTGACTTCAACTCCAACTACTTTTGTATCTGTCAATGTTGGTAAAGCTAACGAAAAATCAGGCGATGAAGTTGCTCAAGAAAACGCCAAAAAGCAAATCGAAGATCAGATTGATCTTAAGGGATATGCTTATACCTTGGAAGAAGCCAAGGCTAAGGTGGATCGCTTTGAAGTCACTCTAGCTGAGAGATATGACAAGCGCAAGCAATATGTCACTTTCCCCGTTATGGGATCACCTAAGCTGGATGGTATGCGTTGTTATATCACCAAGGATGGTATGTTCTCTCGCAACCACAAACCAATTGTGTCTGCACCGCATATTCATAGAAAACTTAAGAGTTTGTTTTCGACTCGTCCTAATGCAGTTGTCGATGGAGAAATCTACAATCACGAATTGAAGAATGACTTTGAAAAGGTCATTTCTTTGGTCAAGAAGACCAAGCCGAATCTTGAAGATCTGTTGGAATCCGAAGATATGCTTGAATTTCATATCTTTGATTGTTACGATCCAGACAAAGATCCAGAATCCTATGCGGAACGTTTTGCATCTGTTGAGCAACTAGTCAAAGATGCCAATGATCCGTGTATTCGTAATGTAGCCTCCAAGATTCTTAACTCTCATGAAGAAGTTGAAGAATACCAAGCGGAGTGTCTTGAAGCTGGATATGAGGGTGCAATGATTCGCCTTAATCCTTATACAAAAACAGGATATGAGAAGAAGCGTTCAAAGGATCTTCTCAAGGTCAAGACTTTCACTGATTCTGAATTCGTGATTGTTGATGTCATTGAGGGTGTTGGTAATCGTTCTGGTGTTGCTGGTCGTATCATGTGTCGCAATGAACATGATCAGGTTTTTGAATCTGGTATCTCTGGTAACATGGCATATTTCAAAGAACTGTTAGAAAACAAGAAGGAATACATTGGAAAGCTGGCTACTATTCAATATCAAAATTTGACCAGTGCTGGTGTTCCTCGTTTTCCTGTAATGAAAGCTATTAGAGATTATGAGTAAGAAATTGTTAAAAAATATTTATTATGCTGCGAAGTATCATAAAGATGAAAATAATCTTATGATGAATGATCTTCTTCGTGATGATGTAGAAAGAGCAAAATGTAGAGGCGCGTTTGATGCATACGCTTTCATAGTTCTTATGATAGAAAACGAAGGGGTTGGAAATGCGGATTATAAGAAGGTTTTCAAAATGGAGGATACGTTTCCAAATATATGAATGAAGTTGAAGTCAGAAAGGCAATAGCAATACACATGGGGTGGACTGATATCAAAGATCCAACTCTCACTACTGCTATGCGTGGAACGTCACCGAATGGTGAAAAGAACATGATCGTCCCAAACTATGTAAAGAATTTAAATGCAATACATAAAGTCGAGGAACGACTATCAATCACACAAAGAGATAGATACATTTCCTATCTTTATGCAATTTGTGATAAAGAAAGACGCATGGCTCCTATTTCATGGCTTGCCATAAACGCAACACCAATCCAAAAAGCAGAAGCAATTATCAAAACACTATCAAATGATTAAACGTATATTTTTCGACATGGATGAATGTATCATCCACACTGCATCTAAAGTTTATGATGGAGAAACTCCAGATTTCTTTTACGCCGACAATACATGGGGAAATACTTATCCTGTGTTTGTTCATAAAGGCGCACTGAGAGCTATTAATCATGCTAGAAAATTAGTAGGAACCGATAACGTATACATTCTCACTCAAGGTGAGGGGGAATACGCTAGAGACATTATCAAACAAGCTAACTTTGGATTTGATAACGACCACATCATTCCTAGAGAAATCATCAAAGCCCATTATGTTCATGTTGGATATGGCAAAGATACCATACCACATGAATTGGCAAACAAAAACAACGTATTGATCGATAACCTTCCATTTATATACAATAGAGATAAAATTGGATTGATGGGAATCAGAAAAGAAAACTACATACAAGTTGAAGATTTTTACGGTATAAACAATAACGAATTTGAGAAAGTAATACAAAAACTAGACGAAATAAACAATAGAGTTGACAAAGTGACTCAGAACTGATATAAACGAGATATGCAAAAATTCCACACTAAATCGCCAACCGATAGCAAGATCGATGAATGGATCGCTATGGAAGTCAACGTTCACCTTTTTGGTGAAAAGGGAACTGGTAAGACCACTAGAATTCTAGAGGGGTTCAAACGTAATGGTTTGAAATACACCTATTTCAGTGGTTCTACTCTTGACCCTTGGGTTCACGTTATCGGTGTTCCAAAGGCAAAGGAAAACAAGAAAACTGGCAAGGAATATTTGGACTTCATTCTTCCTCCCGAAATGGATGAAGAACTGGAAGCTATTTTCATTGACGAATATAACAGAACTCCTGCGGTTGTGCGTAATGCGCTTCTTGAGCTTGTTCAATTCGGTTCTATCAATGGTCGTAAGTTTCCAAAGCTTAAGAGAATTTGGGCAGCAAGTAATCCTCCTAAAGATGAGGAACAAGGATATGAAGCAGATTATGATGTTGAAAATCTAGACCCTGCTCAACTTGACCGTTTTGATATCATCGTGGAGGTTCCTAATACTCCTGATAAAGCCTACTTCAAGCAGAAGTATGGTGAATACAAGACTAAGATTTTGATGGACTGGTGGAAGGAACAACCTAAGAAGTCTAAAGAGATTCTTTCTCCTAGACGTTTGGATAAGGTTGCTGCTTATCATGATAAGGGTGGAGACATTTCAGAAATGCTTCCTGTTTCTTGTAATATCAAGAAACTGATTGAAGAACTTTCCAAGGATGAGAAGACTGCAATTCTGCAAACCATTTTTGACAATCCTGATGAGGATAGTTTCAAGATGTTTGTTGCACAAGCAGATAATTTCCTCAAGTATAAGGAAAAGTTCAAGGATAGAAAGTTCTGGCTGTTCTACAAGCATGTTGATCCTGAATTTGTCGATGCGATGATCAAGGATGATACTGAATTCTTGTCGTATGCGTTCTATCAATCATATGCATCGAATGATAAGGACTTCTATAGAGAGCGTATTAAGAATGTTTCCAAGACCATGAAGGGTGATCCTTTAACCAAGACACTTTCTGTTCTTGACAAACACGACAAGATCAAGGATATGACCAAAGATAAGATCCAACCAAGAGAGTATGGAATCGCTAAACTTCCGTCTTATGGTGAAGATGCTGGCAATAAAGGCCCAAGTGGTATCTTTGTGAGTGATTATACCTTCAATCGTCTTGATAAGAACAACTATAATTCAAGGTTGACACTCAACACACAAGAAAGACAGAAGTTCATTCAATCAATTATGAATACCTTCAGAAAGGAACCGATCATTCCCCTTGTTAGCTTGATGGTTCATTGTTATGAATCGTTTCAAGCTTCATCTATTCAGAAGATTAAAAACTTTGAAAATCTGTTTGCAAGTATTGTAGAACGTGCTTCAAAAGAACTTCCAGAGAATATCTGCAAACAAATGGCGAAGGACATTGCACAGGTTCCTGCTAAGGTTTCCTGCCACAAGCAAATCCTCGATGTTCTTCTGAATGTTAAGGGCAATCCTTCGAATAATTCTGGAATCAGCAATGTTCCTAAGCAATTCTTGGAAACTCTGACTACTACTATGCAGATTGTTAAACTTGCATTATGATCAACATTAAGGAAAAGATTGAGATAGCGGGGATGCTTCAAAAGCATCACTACTTCTTTCGTGTCTTTTGGGATCTGTGCGATGTGAGCATCGAAGATCAAGACCAAGTAGATACTGGTGCTATTGCCTTTGATATGGAAGGTGATGGTATTAGACTGATCTTGAATAAGACATTTTGGGAATCTTCTAATGAAGCCACTAGAATGTTTCTTCTTTGTCATGAAATGCTTCACATCGTCCTTGACCACCCAAAGAGATTCCAAGAATTTTGGGGTAAGGAAGAAAGTAGGCTCGCTAACTATGCTACTGATGTTGTGATCAATCACATGTTAGTGGACAAATTCAACATCGATAGATCTGAACTTGCTAAACGCATTGCAGAAGAAGGATGTTGGGTTGATACTGTCTTCAAAGACAAGCCTGATGTTTCATATAACGAATCGTCAGAGTATTACTTCAACAAGTTGAAGGAAGATCCACAGAACCAACCACAAGTAAAAACCACGGATGTTCACATTCCAATGGATGCTGAGACTGCGCAAGCAATTGCCGATGCACTTGAGGAAAGTGGAGCATTTGAATACATGGACAAGGAATTGATTGAGAAGATCGCTTCGTCTCCTAAAGAGTTTGAAGAACTTCAAAAACAACAGGAGAAAACCAGAGGTGCTGGTGGTGGTGGATGGACTCAAGTTAAAGTGAAGAAAACCAGAAAAAGAAAATGGGAAACCGTTATCAAGAAATGGGAAACCAGAACCAAGACCAAAGGGATTGACACTGTTTCAAGATGGGATAGGGTTGCACCTAGATATACAGAGATTATGGCAGATGGTAGGTTTTATCTTCCTTCTGACAATTGGACTTTTGATGAGTATTACAAAGAACATAGCATCGATGTGTATTTCTTCCTAGATGTCAGTGGTTCATGTTATCACCTAAAGGAACGGTTTGTGAATGCTGCTAATAGTCTTGATCCTAAGAGATTCAAGGTTCGTTGTTTTACATTCGATACTGCTGTTCATGAAGTTGATATCAAAACTGGTAAGATCTACGGTGGTGGTGGGACTAGCTTTTCAATTCTCGAAAACAAGATTCAAGAAATCATGAAGAAGGAGAATAGAAAATATCCTCATTCCGTTTGGGTTATTACTGACGGTTATGGTGATAATGTCAAACCCGAAAAACCAGAGAAATGGAATTGGTTCTTGACTAAGGGTAATAGCGTATCTTGCATTCCTAAAGAATCAAATAAATACAATTTAGAAAACTTCGAATAATATGGTACACGCAAAACAATTTCACATCGAAAACGTATCTCCTGATATGATGGAGATAGTTTTGGAATTTCCACGTATCTTCTTGGAACCATCCAATGAAGTCATGGAGTATTTCAATGAATGTAAGAGTGATAGAATGTGTGATGATATCACCAAATTGGTGAATCTTCGTTTTGGATTTGAACATGGTAATGGGTGGAAAGAAATTGTAAGAGGTTTTTGTAAAGACATACAAGACCTTTGCAATGAAGCTGCGGTGAATGGTGATGTTATCCAATATAAGGGATGCATCATCAAAGAAAAGTGGGGCGAATTCACCCCACAGGGGGATGTGGAATGCGATAAAGAAACTTGGAAGAAATATAGAACCAAATACTACGCAATATGTAATAAGTGGAAAGATAAGTCGATCACTGTTTGTGAAAAATGTGGCAAAGATGGTAAACTGCACACGAAAAACTGGTTCCGTTGTTTATGTGATGAGTGTGCAGAGAGAAGATATAAGGAATAATACCATGAAAGAAGAACATATTAAATTAATCGAAAGTGTAAAGCTTAAAATTCAAGAGTTGACTAAACAACAAGATGAATTGTATGATAAACTGTTGGAGGATATTTCCTTTAATAAATCCACAGTGGATTCTGATACTTGGCTTTTCGATTATGTCTTTAATGATTTTGGTGAAATCCCATCTGAATATTCTGAAATGGTGAAACATAAAGTATACAATGAATGAAGTAACAATTACTCAATTTTTCTATATAATCTTGGCGTTAATTTGTGCGCCATTGATTTATAGACTTGTATTAGAACTGTGGTGCATACTCTATGGATTAATATATTGACCTTGACAAACAAATTAACTGAGTTATAATATGAATATGAACAAAATCAAAATGTTGGTGATTGCGCTTTTTGCAATCGGGTTGGCTTCTTGTAGTGTAGGCCCATATGTCTTCATTCCACAAAAGAATGATAATGACCATGATGGTGGTGCGAACTATGTAGAAGTTGGTGTTGTTGGGAAAGGTGAATTCTAAACAATAGAAGATAAACATATGCCATATATTCCAGAAGAAGATCGCTCTAGATTACAAACCGATGTTGTTCCATTGAACTGTGGTGAACTTAACTATGCCATTCACATGCTTGTTGCCAACTATGTCAAACAGCATGGTTTGAGATATCAGACTTGTAATGATATCACTGGTGCTTTGGGGAATGTTATTATTGAATTTTACAGACGTAAAGCCAGTGATTACGAAGACCTAAAGAAAGACGAAAACGGAGATATCGACTTGTATAGTAAATGATATCCAAGAAAGCACAATCAATGTCTTCTGAGGATCATGTTCTCAGAACGCAATCAATAGGAGAGATAGCAGAACGTAGATACTATCGATCATGTAGGTTTGCGGGAAGAGACATTGAGAAGACCACAAAGAACTCTGACATTGCACATGTTGATTATGTGGTAAATGGTGAGACTGTGGATGTGAAAGGTTTGAAACCAAGTCACAAGAAAGGACTAGTCATTTTAGAGATAAAGAATGTCAAAGGTGAGGATGGTTGGTGTAGCTCAAATGGGCCACAATGGATCGCATTTGATTTTGGCATGTTCTTCATCGAAGTGTTCAATCAAGACCTTGTAGGGCTAGTCAAGAGCAAGTGTGACCTAAGTGTATCCGTTGATGATTATAAAGACTGCTTATATAAAGCATACACAAGAACCAATCGTAAAGATATTATAACGATGGTGACAATCGTAGATGTTATGAAGAATTGTAATTGTAGAATTCTTGAAATTAACGAATAGCACACCATGTTATTATACATGAAAATCCAGAATTAATAAAACAAGACCATGAATTTACTAGCTAAAACGAGAACATACCTGATTGGGCCGATGGAATATGCCGATGGTCGATCATGGCGTGAAGATATGACTGAATTTCTTCATGGTATGAACATCACAGTCTTTGACCCATATAAGAAACCATTTACTAATGCTCCAAAGGAAGATAGGGAGACTCATAAGAAAATGTATGCTCTTATGAAGAATCGTGACTTTGATGAAGTTGCGGAACATTTCAAACAAGTTCGTGCATTTGATCTTTCTATGGTGGATAGGTCAGATTTTATTATTTGTTATATTAATCCAAATGTGCCAACTTTCGGAACCGTGGAGGAACTTGTTACGTCAATACGTATGAAGCGTCCTACCTTTGTAGTTGTTGAAGGAGGTAAGGATAAAACTCCATTGTGGATTATGGGGATGATGCCGCACAGGTATATCTATGATTCTTTTGATGAAGTGAAGGCTATGTTAACCAATATAGATCAAGGAGTTAAGTCAATTGACAGTGATCGTTGGAGACTTTTTAAGCCAGAGTTGAGATAAATTTTTTGCATTTTGATCCAAAAATGCTAAGTAATATAGAAGGAGGTAATGAATATGAAAACCAAATTAACCTTGTTCCTGTCCTTGACCCTTTTAGGTGGGGTCGTATGCGCTCAAAATAGCAAGGACAAGATTCCACTAGTTCCATCTGGACAATTTGAGGTAAACCCAACGGTTGTTCAAACTGGAACATACCCTACACTATTTTGGAACATTATGTATCCAAAGAGTGTTTCCGATGTAGTTAATATCAGTCCAAATGGTAAGCTTACACTGACCACTCCAATGTTTGTGTCAGTCAGGCCAATTGGAACTGGTGTTACTAGAAGCGGTGTAACAGATGAACAATCCAACACTTATGCGGAAGGTAGACTTTCACTAAATGGTGGTGGATATGAAAGAATCTTCTACGCCAATAACCAACAAGTAAGACCTGAATACTCACTGTATATCAAAAAAGTAGCAAGCGGTAATACCGTTGACTTTGGCGGTAGATATAATACTGGTAGTGGATGGTCTGAGTGGGTTTCTACTAAAAATTCACAAAGAATCGCAGTATTGGCGGATGGAGATAAAATTCCAACCACTTATAATCTGTATCAAAGTGGAAAGCTGGCTGAATATCTAAAGCCATATACCAATAGTGATGGGACTGCAAAAGTTGGGCCAATGAGTGTTCTCGTTCTTATGGAACTAGGAGAATCCAGCCTGAGTAATGCAAATTACGATTATCAAGATTTAGCATTACTTGTTTCATTTGCACATAAACATCCTAATAATGGACACGGAAACAACATTGATGGAGTGGATTCTTCCAATCCTTCCAATGGATCTGGTGGGCCGAATGGTGCTGTAGATCCATCTGCGGGTATCGATGATGAAAAGTGATAAGTAAACCTAAATAAATTAACCTAAAAGGCCCAGCGTAAAAGTTGGGCCTTTTTGTTTAATAGCACACCAAGTTACCATAGGCGACATGGAACTACCTGACAAAGAGCAATTCGATTTCAAAGAATGCGAGATTGCTGGTGATAAGTGTTGGCTTATCACTCCTAAAGATATGGCTACGAAGTGGGACGAAACCAACTTTCGTTTTCGTTCTTGTATTGTGCGCCAATCTGATAACTTTGTCGTATCTCAAGGTTTTGGTAAGTTTGTCAATTTTGGTGAACGTCCTGAGTTTCAACCTTGGGATAACTCTTGGAAGTTTGAAGCACGACACAAGCTCGATGGTTCTCTGCTAATCGTTTCAAAGTATAAGGGTGAACTTATCTGTAGAACCCGTGGGACTGTTGATGCTCGTCAACTTCCCAATGGTCATGAGATAGATCTTCTCATAGCGAATTATGACAATTATCCAAAAGCGTCAGCATTCGATGTGGATTATCTAGATAGAGGGTATTCGTTACTATATGAATGGACGACTCCATCGAATATCATAGTTCTACGAGAACATAGTGAACCCACAATAACCCTTGTTGGGGCGGTTCGTAATGATACATGTGAATATGTGACTCAAGATGAACTAGACCAATTAGCTAAACTTATTGATGTTGGTCGTCCTAGACAATATGTATATAATTCTATCGAAGAATGCATTCTCGATGTGCAAGCATGGGAAGGTAAGGAAGGAGTTGTGTTGTATTCTCCCGATGGTCAAACCTTGAAGAAGATCAAGGCAGATGCTTATTGTGAACTTCATAAGATGGCGACTGGTATCACCAATGTCAATCATGTGTTGGATGTATTCATGACTTCCCCTCGTTTTACTAACTATGGTGATTTCTACACTTACATTGAAACCACTCTGGATTATGAAATTGCAGAGAAGTGCAAGGGTTACATCAAAGAAGTTGTGGATGCTTATAATGAGTATCTCCAACGTGTTGAAAAAATAAAACTTCATGTAGATAAGTATGTTAGATGTATGGACTCACGCAGGGAGAAGGCTGTTGATATTACTAATTCTTTTAATGGTTGGGAGTCTACTTACGCTTTCTTATATCTCGATAACAGGGAAATTGATAACAAAATCGAAAAGTATGGGGTCGAAGCGAGACTTAAAGCTTGAGCTTACAACGCTTGAGTTGAGTGATCAAAAGACACCTAACGAATATGTTAAGTTGTCTACTGAATACTATCATACCAATAGAGGAATTTATAAGAAACGATGTATTACCTTTCTTAGAAAGAAATCAAGAGGATATAGTATGCTTGAAGAAGAAGCAAATATGACTAATGCTAGAGAAGCACTGGAAACTATATCAACCGATATTGACGATTTGGAAGATGGAGAATATCTTGTTTATCCTATTGTGCATCGTGATGGGTGGGGAGAAGTGGATTCTGTCGAATATAAACTAATCAAAGAAACCGAATAATATGGCTGCTATTAAAGAAAAAGTAAGACTGGTCTTTTCAGACCTTAAGGCTAACTCATATAAGTATTGGGATGGTATCTTATATGAGGATGGCAAAGTTGTGTCCACTTTTGGAGTAGTTGGTGCTACAAATCCACAAAGTAAGGATTTCGGTAACAAGGGTGAGGGGTTTTTCAGATCAAAGATTCGTGAGAAAGAACGGAAGGGTTACACTCATGCAAAGGTGATCATGGAAGATGCACCCACCTCTGTTCAAACCATTGCAAAATCCAGCCTTGCTGATATTGCACTTTCACAGATCAACTTGTCTGATGATAGCTTGAAGTCGCTGATCAAGAGACTTGCGGATAGTAACGTCCATAAGATTACCAGTTCGACCAGCATCAACTTCGACAATGGTGTTTTCCAAACTCCATTGGGGGTTGTCACCAAAGAAGGTATCGATGAAGCCCGTAACCTTCTCCAATGGTTCTTCAAGAACATTAAGAAGAATGGTAAGGATGATTTCAACGAGAAGATTGATGAGTATTTGAAGATCATTCCTCGTCCAAAGGGTCGTGGTCTTCTTTATGAGAATATCTTCCCAACCACCGATTCAATTCAAAAGGAATCTGATGTTCTGGATGCTCTCGATAATAGTGTGGAGCTTGTTATGAAGCCCAAGCCAACACAAGACAACACTAAGAAGGAAATTGAAAAGGTGTTTAATCTTGACATGGCATTGGTGACTGATTCCAAAGTGATCAAGAAGATTACTGATTGGTATACGAATACCAATAAGCAGATGCACTATTATACCAATGTAAAGATTAAGAATATTTACGAGGTTGACATTGTGGACTACAATGCTAATTTCTTAAAGAACGATCCACAAATCGTTGAAGTTTGGCATGGTAGCGGACAAGCTAACATTCTGAGCATTCTTAAAACGGGTCTATTCACTTCACCACCTTCAACTGCCGCTATTGCTGGTAAGATGTTTGGTAATGGAGTTTATGGATCACAGACTGCATCAAAGTCTCTTGGCTATAGCCTTGGACGTTGGGGGCAGACTAGTGGGGATAGTGGGTGGTTGTTCGTTTGTGAATTCGCAATGGGCAATCCTTATTATCCTAGAAGCAGTGGTATGATTCCAAATGGATATGATTCCTGCTGGGCCTTGCCAAAGAATACAAGTTTGATGAATGATGAGCTTATCGTGTATAATGAGAATCGCATCAGAATCAAATATCTACTTGAAGTGAAATAACTCTCAACAAAAGAAAAACAAAAATATGAAAGAAATTAGCATTATTACAGCAATCCTATTGGAGATTAAGAATCAAGGTGATGATTCATTCTCCATCTATAATATCACCGAAGCTATCCGCGATTCTGTGGGAAATCAAATGTATGAACTCAGTGAATCTGGAACTTCGGTTTATCACGATGATGTGAAGAAGGGCTTCCAAGAAGTCTATGAAAATGGTCTTCTTGAAGATTACGATACTCAAGCCAATGGTCTTTATCGTGAATTCAAGCGAAAGAGTGCCGTTGGAACTCAATCGGTCAAGCCGCAAAGTAATCAACCTTTGAAGCTGCAACAAAGCAGCAAGATGCCATTGAGCATTCAAGCGATGATTCTTGGCTATATCAATAACCGCAGTGGTTTGATTACCATGAAGCAGATTCAATCCAGATTGAAGGGCTATGGATGCACCTGTGAAGACATTAAGGATTACCTTACTTCCATTGGTCGCATTGATAGTAAAACTGCTCACCTTCCTGCAAGTAAGGTTTGTTGTTTCTAACAACAAATGGGTTCATGATAACTTGTGAACCCATTTCCATAATAACACACCAATACACAATGTCTACAAAAGAAAAAGAATACAAACTATTCCTGAACAGAAATCTAGGTGTGGATTTCTGTTTAGATAAAGCTTTAAAAGAACAGGGGATTACACATAAATACATTACCTTCAAGGAAGAACCAAAGGTATGTGAAGAACATAAAATAAGACTAACCCCTGTTCTTTTGATTTTACAAGATGGAGTTGAAATTGAAAGAATATTTGGAGTTGAAGACATATTGGATGTATTAGCTCCAAAAAGAGATAAGAAGAAAGAAAAGAAAGAAAAGAAGAAAGAGGAAGCTGCAAATGAATCTGAGTGACATTATCAAGTTTATTTGGGAAAATAAAGATCTTTGTGAAATCATTGGATGTCTTACAGTAGTGGGCTGTGTGATTATTGTAGTGATAGCAATTCATTTTAACTAATTAGAAATAACTAAATGACCAACAATTCTAAATCAAACCCAATAGTTATCAAAATCAAACCAACCCCAATCCTTAATAAATCTAATAACATCATTAGGAAATATCCTAGATGGTATCACGCCAAGGTGAATTTGGATGAGTTCATTAGAATGAAAACTTGGAGTAAAAAATAATCATGTATAAGATTATAAAGTTGCCTTACGAAGATAAGGATAGGCATTTCTGGTCGAGCAATTGGCATAATTATCATAACCCACTTCGATGGGATGTGCCTATCTTTCAAATGAGGGGATACAATAGTCCAGAAGAGTGCGCAGAAGACATTCTTCGTAAGATTAATGAAAGGGTTCCCAAGGATGGAACCCTTTGGTATTTGGGTGATGGATTCCTAAATGCCACTGATGAACAATGTTTGGCATGGTTGAGTGGTATCAACTGTGACAATATCATGTATCTTTTTGGAAACCATGAGTCAAACATGTATCGACTTTATAAGCAAGAGTTGCTGAAACAATATGGTCGTGATGATATTGAAGTTTATCCAGTTAAGATGAACAATGTTACCTTCTTAGGTAATCATGCTGAAATTAAGATTGGAAGACAGTGTATTGTTATGAATCACTTTCCAATTCATTCTTGGAATGGAATGGGTGGTCGTAAGTCTTGGATGATTTCAGGACACCAACACAATGCTGATAAGACTAGGAACCCTGATTCTCCTATTAACAGGGTTATCGATGTTGGCTGGGATTGGAAGCGTGATATCTGGTCATTTGAAGAAATCAGGGATGTCATGTCTACCAAAACCTTTCTTTCTTACGACCACCACGAATCTGATTCATTTTAAGGGTTGACAACCTATAAATGGGTGGTATTATGTGAGTGTCGTAGATAAGTAATTCTATGACGGACAACAATCATGAGCAAAGACTGGTCGATTTGGAAAAGAAATTAGATCTACTTCGTAATGAAGTTCAAATGATGGAGGAAACAGATAACTTTGAGAGAGCGTCTGAATGTATGGATGAACTTGATTATATCTGTGACGAAATTGAAAACATTAAATGTGAAGTAGAAGTTGAGGATTTCTTGCAGAATGGACCCGGTAAAGGCTCCGAATATGACAGATAAAACTAATAATAAAATTATGACTAACACTGGAAGAAAAAACAAACAATGGATGCGCAACCGTGATCAACTTAAGAATCCTAAGCTTTATAGCATTAAAGCTGTGAGAAACCCCGATGGATCTTTCCATCTTATCGGTGGTGAACAAAAGGTTCTTGTTCGTAAGAATCAACATGATGCCGAATGGGTAACTGTTGATACCCGTGATTTGGCTTGCGAACTTAGAAACTCTAAGATCACTAGTTACTAATCATTAACCTTGGATGATTGATATAATAGTTGATCATCCAACCATACGATGAAATATCTTAAGACTTTAAATATTAAATCGTCCCATTTTACAAATGGGGTTGCTCCTTTTGATGGAATTGATCATAAGCAATTAAACCAAGCAATTGACGAAGGTGCAGTTGTAGAACAAAACAAGAATGTCGATTGGGCAATTGAACAACTGGAAGATGGGTTGTATTGTTTTGGTAAGATTTCCAAATCTGGTATCATTGTTCTTGAAGGAATAAGAGGGTATATTTGGGATGCACATAAGATTGATGATATGCATTCAAAAGAAAAGGAATTTAAAAAATTCAGTGTTCAACCATATTATGTTTTCTGTGAGTTCAAATAGCACACCAAGCTATACTCCGTTACATGAACTTGTTCTATCTAGACAAAGATCACGCCACTAATGCTCAATATCACGTTGATAAGCATGTGGTCAAAATGATCCTTGAGGCAGCGCAATTACTTTGCACTACTTACCAACTTCAAGGTATCGAAGCACCTTATCGCAAGACTCATGCCTCCCACCCTACTTCCATTTGGGTGCGTAATTCACGGGAGAATTTCATCTGGTGTGTCCACTATGCGATTTATCTTAATTGTGAGAAAGTCTATCGATACGGCACACCGCACAAGTCTATCGATGTTATCAATTGGGCATATTCCAATCTAGATAAGCTTGATTTCCCTGAGAGTGGGTTCACTCCATTTGCACTTGCGATGCCTGAACAATATCGTCAAGCTTGCCCCATCGAATCATACAGATCTTACTACAATCACGAAAAGCGTGATTTGTTTAGTTGGAAAAATAGAAACAAACCAAACTGGATAACAAATGAAATACAAACTATATGCCATTAAAGAAGTAGCGAAGGCACTTGTCAAGGCAATCTTCAAGTCGCTTCGCTGATAGCACACCAAACTACAATTCGTGATATGAAATTAAATCAGTTCAAAACTTCACCAACTACTTCATCTGGAAACATGGTAGTTTCCAAAATGGGAGTTGCCGCGAATAGTGGTGATATGCTCACCATGTTCCTTCGTGATAAGATTTATTCCGATAAGGAACTTGCGTGTATTCGTGAAACCATTACGAATGCGATGGATGAACACGTAAAGCATAAGATCAACAAGACAGTCGAAGTCAAGATTGAACGTCAAGGTGATTCTTATGTCTGGACTTGCCGTGACTTCGCTCTTGGTCTTCCAGATGAAAAGATTAGAACAGTATACGGAATGTATGGTGGTTCTGATAAGCGGGACAACGATGAACAAGCAGGTGGATTTGGTATCGGTGCATTGTCACCATTTGCTGTCACTGATACGTTCTATGTTATTTCCCATCACAATGGAGTTAAGACCACTTACGCTTGTATCTTGGGTGCTGGTGATAGTGGTATTCCTACTGGTGAAATCTTTGAGATTACCAAAGAGGATACGACTGAATCTGGTATTGAAGTTCAAGTGCCCGATCTTACACGCACCCAAGCGGAACTTTTTGATATTAAAACTAAACGCTTCATTGCTAGTGTTCGTGTTGGTGCAGATATCAGATATACGGATTCGAATAAGCAGGAACATTTTCCTCACACTCCACTGTTTACAGAAGTTGTGAATGGTTATACTTTTCATGCATATAAGAAACAGTCAATTAATATTTATAGTAAATATGACAATGGCAATGGTCAGGCTTTTGGTGTGAGAATGGGGGATGTTATTTATAAGTGGTATTCACTTCCACATAATACACCAGTCTCTCGTCATGATATTGTTGTTGATCTACCCATCAACACTCTCACTATTCCTATTTCGAGAGAGTCCATTGAAACCACAGATCGTAACAATGCGATTATTACTGATGTTAGCATTGCGATTCAAGCATTGGTAAAGCAACAAGAAGCCACTATTTCCGTTCCTAAATTTGGAGAGTGCTTCCTTACTAATAATTCTAGTTTCAATAAAATGTATGAAACCGATTGGTTCTCATATGATTTTTGGAGATTGTTTCCGGGATCTAAAACGTTCAAGAATTCACTTACTCATGTTCATGACTATGATCAAGAGAAGAGGGCAAATTCCGATGGTAGTCATAACATCTATGTTATGCCCAACATTAAGAACATCAACGGATGGATCACTAGGTTGAAGATGCACTTTGTTAATAATAAGATCAATCGTGGATTTTATTATGTTTATCACAACCAATATGTTGATGGTGTCTTGAATGGTAGCTATAATAAGAATGAACTTGACCTTTCCGATATCAACTTCATTGTTGTGAAGGAAATGAAGTATCTTCCAAAGCTTCCAAAGAAGCCAAAGAATAAGGATGCAAAGAAATATGCAGTCTACCTGAACGGTCGAAAGAAGGGAGATTTCACTGCTGATTCTCTTGAGGAACTTATCAATCCTGATGGAGAAGAAATTGAAGAGAACTGGCATGAAACAGTCGAAAGCATTTCGGATCTTAGAATCAGAACGATTGGTTTGGCATCAGTGTGGGGTAAAAATAATAACTTTTACGTAACTTATAGTGCTGAACTGTATAAGGATCTTCTTGAACTTGGATGGATCAATCCAGAATCCGATGCTTATAAAAATGCCAAGAAGCGTATTGAACAAAAAGAAGAAGCTGAACGTGGTATGCGTAGCAGAATGCAAGAGGCTAATAATATGTTCAAGATCGAGTTGAATAAGATTGCATTGAAGCGTATTGGAAAAACGGACAAGGGTGTTGATAGAGTTAAGAAAGTCAAGGAAAAGATTCTGTGTGAGAAGTCTACTCGTAGTCGTATCCTTAAGGCTATCATTAGTGGATACTATAGTCATGGTGTCACTAGAGACGACCTTAGAAAGATCATGAATATCAAATGAAGAAGGTGGCTTGTATACTGCTGAATTGGAAACGTCCTGATAACCTCAAGATCATAATTGAGGATATCAGGAACCAATCAGCAGATATAGATATCTATCTTTGGAATAATAACAAGGATGATAAAACAGAATATGATGTGGATCATAGAATTGATTCATCTGATAATCTGAAATGTTATCCAAGGTGGTTTCTTTTGAACTATGTTGATGCCGACTATGCATTTGTAATTGATGATGATTTGACATTTTCAGATCATCACGTTATCAATGACTGCTTGACAAAAATTCCATCTGATGATACAATCATTGGGTTGATGGGGATATCGTTGAATAGTGAATTGATGTATTACGGTTCAAAACACAAAGTAGTAAATCAAGACCAAGATTCACCTGTTGACATTATCAAAGGTAGGTTCATGTTCTTCAACGTGAAATACTTGAAAAGTTTGGACTTGCCTTTGTTTGCTAAATTCGATAGGATAGAAGACGACATAATTGTTTCATCAAAGGCCAAGTATAAGATCCTGCCAAGTTTCTTATTCGGTAGGTTCAAAGAACTACCAGAGGGTGATGTGGCATTATGGAAACAACCAGAACATAAAAGATATAGGGTGTTCACGACATTTGAATGTTTTAAAGATGAAGCCAACAACCGTATTAATCCAGACGCATGAGAAAGATGGTGAGGTTCTTTTACCACACATCACAAGATTAGTATGGTATAATCCATATGTAAGTCTTCATGGTGTCGTGCATGAAGATTCACCAAATGGTAAGAGGGACAACTGGAAGAATAGTGATCGATATCTTCGTAGATTCTGGCAAGAGCATTCAAATGAAGTTGATGGTGATGTCATTGCTGTGATTGAATGGGATACCTTGGTCAACTGTGAGTTTCCAGATCTTCCAGATGAATATGATTTGGTTGGTGGACAACTCATTCAAGAGAATGTTGGTGATAGAGGATGCTGGGTTCAAAAGGTAATGCGTGATCCAACTTGGGAAGATAGAAATTGGTATTGGTGGAATGAGATTCCACTTCTTGAACTTCCAAATGATTTTACTGCAATTGGTCTTGTGTCATTTGGTATGATGATCATGAGACGATCCGTTCTTGATTGTATTGCTGATCCGAAATGGGATGCTATCTTTGAGAAACAAATTCAGAATGAACTTCGATTCCCCACTATTGCTAAACTTTGTGGGCATCGTGTTGGGCAGATTCATTTACCAAAGGTTCATTTCAATGAAACTCAATTCGACAATCAAAAGGAAATATATCACTCTGTAAAATACGAACAACCATTTCTATGATAGATAATAACAAACTGGCTTTGAAGATTGTTGATGATATTGACAACAACCCGCTTAAGTTTCCTGAGCTACATTATACATCATATAGGGAGTGGACACTTAAAGGGATGATTGAGTTGGGAGAATACGGCACAATAATGATCGACTTCAATCTTGAATCTTTAGAACCAAGTGGTGGTTTTTATTTTGACACTGATGTTAATTTCAGACCTGATCCAAATGTAGACATGTCTATTGGTGTTGTTTCTAATCTTAAAAACATGATACTTAAAAAGACACAACCATTTGAAGATTATATGAAATCCTTGGTGGCTTCTATCAATAGCACACCAAACCATACTGCTTAACATGAAACGACACATTCATACTAAATGGGACGCAAATAATGATCCTTGCGTTCTTCATCTTGATTCCAATTTCAAACCATTAACCGAAGGTTATTTGGAATTGAAAAACAAACAATTTACTTTTAAGGGAGGGGAACCGCATTTTCAAATACTTGAGGAAAACATCGAGCATCCTGATAAGCTTGTGATCACTCAACGGTTCAATAAGATTGATGATCTTGTTATGATCGTCCTTGCCAATGATGCAGCAAAGCGCATGGGATTTAAGGATATTCAACTTATCCTTCCTTACTTTCCTGCTGCACGACAAGATCGTGTTTGTAATGTTGGTGAACCACTTACTATTAAAGTGTTCGCTGATATGATCAACGCTTGTGGATTCAGTAAGGTGTTCACTTATGCTCCACACTCTGAGGTTGCTCCTGCTCTAATCAATAACTGTGAAGTTCTTGACTTGGATTTCATTATCATGACATACATCATTGAGGAATTCAATGATGCTAAGTTTAACATTGTTTCTCCTGATGCTGGTGCTGAAAAGCGTGTTCTCAAACTTGTCAATAAGCTGAACACTACATACAAGGATGATCCGTTTGCTCCTACTGAATTTAACTTTATTCGATGTGGTAAGGTTCGTGATGTTGTCGATGGTTCTCTGAAAGAATTCATTGTGCAATCTGATGATCTTGGTGGGTTTCCCACTATCATCGTTGATGATGTTTGTGCAATGGGTGGAACATTCATTGGTCTTGGTGGTGAACTCAATAAGAAGAATGCAGGTAAGACTTGTTTGTTTACTTCTCATGCTGATTGTGAAGCAGGTGTTCAAAATATGTGCAACTATTTCGACAAGTATTACACGACCAACTCCAAACAGAATTGGGATGATATCATTGGATCGACAAACCTTAAGTGTTTTAACCTTGCAGATTTGATTTAATATGGGACACTGGAACTTATTTTGTGCTGTAACACACGCTACTATTGGTGGTGGGGATCGCTGTGTTGGTATTTGGGCAACTGAACCTAAGTTTTATCAAACTTGGAATGGTAATATTGCAATCACTCCTTTCTATCGTGGCGTGTATGATAGTTATGGTAGAGTTGAAGTTGATGAGGATGAACCTCATCAAGATCTAATTCCAATTGAAAAAGAAGGGGAGCGGGATCTTAGTAAGGATGTTAGTATGGTTATCCGTGAAGATGTTTTCGATGCCATTCTTAAATCTGGTTCAGTTGGACATTATGGTTCTGGTTGTTCCAATGGGAGCGCATTTGAGGAATCTTTTCCAAATAAATACAATTTGATAAAGTTGGGGTTTACTTATAAGGGTGAATCTAAAGATTCTCGATATCGTAATATCTATGTTCATGAATCCGAACCTAACATTGAGGTTTGGTCTGATAATGAATATTCAAAAGTGATGAGTCTTGATGGTAAAGTTATTGGGGATTATCTCTTCAGTATTGAAAAGTTTTCAAAGTATTTTCCTAAAATCGATTATACTGAGTTGAAAAATACTTGGTTTGAATTGAATGAGATTGAATCTGAATATTTCGGGAATAAGGAAAATTATGAAACCTTTTCAGATGAAGTCAGTAAGAGACTACTTTCTCTTACGTTGGGACATATTAATGCTAATACTTGTGAAAGATTTCGCATTTCCAAGGATCTATACAAATTCCTTGACAATGCAGACTTTCGGGTTAAAGTAGCTGAGATTCAAAGAGTCTATCGGTTCATGTATGCAAACAACCTTAAATTTGGTCACAGGTTTTGGGGTGGGCCTCAAGATGGAAATGAATACGCATTCCTTAAGCTGAATGAAATTCATAACATGGTTGCCGAGGAAACAAGAAAAAGGATCAAAGAGATAGAGTCGGAAGACGAAGAAGAATAAATTTATGAAACTACTACTAATTGGAAGCATACTAATCATTAGTTGTTGCATATTCTATGTCTTGTTTTTAACAAGATTCGTGGATAATGTGATTGCTAAATTCAAATTGAAGTCTGGAGAAGATATCAAGTCTGAGCTTGAGAATATCGAAAAGACTGCTAAGAAAATCTCACAAGAAAATGAGAAACAGAAACAAAAGCTACAAGAGGACAATGAAGTTCTCTCGTCTTTTGAAATTAAACAAAAAACAAAAAGAACAAAGAAAACTATATGAATAATATTACAAATATCGCTAAACTAGTAATTGGATTAGTTGCAGCACTCGTAGTCGCTATTGTCACCTTCCAATGTCTTCATAAGGTTGATGATACTGAATGGCAAGCTGTGCAATATCTGAATGGAACTGTTGAGATTAAGGAAGAACCGGGAGTTTACTTCGCATTCTTCCCTAAGATTACGGAATATCCTAAGAACATTTCTTTTGAATTCTGTAAGGCTATCACTAGGGGTTCTCCTACTGATGAATCCACTCGCGTTACGTTCAATGATGGTGGCACTGCTGATGTTGATGCTACTCTACGTATTACCATGCCTCCTTCCAAGGATGTAAAGCGTGAATTCCATCGTCAATTCAATGGAAGTATTGAGAACATCAAGACTGCTGTTTGGTCGCACTTGACTAACGTGATTAAGGCTTCTGGCCCACTTATGTCTGCATCTGAAAACCAAGCGGCACGTAAGTCTGAATTCAATTCTGCTATTTGGGATCAGCTTAATGGTGGTCTTTTCAAGATGCGTAGAGTGGAACGTGAACTGGATCAGAAGGATGAAGATGGAAAGCCAATTAAGGTGGCGGCAACTGAAATCATCACTGCTGCTGATGGAAAGCCTATCATTGCACAAGAATCACCATTGACTCAATATGGTATCAAGGTGACTCAGTTCTCGATTACTGCTACGGATTATGATGCACAAACTCGCCAACAATTCGAACAAAAGAAAGAAGCGTTTCTTCG
>JACCDP010672585.1_pt1 | contig 24197 bp, 37 predicted proteins | sample 7445841 | NCBI WGS metagenome assembly JACCDP01 (sample SAMN15323441, study PRJNA562643) | freshwater metagenome | isolation source: river surface water | place: USA:Blue River Watershed | collected 2017-08-17
CATTGCCTTCAACATCAACAACTGTGGATATTTGCGGAAATGCCTTAGGCAATAGATCTGCAACTGCGGCCTGCTTTATCCCACCGATGGTAGTACCGTCTCTCAGTGGCCAAAGCGTGTAGCCATAATCTATAGTTGATTGACCTGTTACTGCGGATTCTAATCTCTGTAAACGAGAGTGTATTTCGTTTCTTTCCACAGTATCTAGTTGCCAATGATTCTGACTGCTGTCTTCACGGAGACTGATCCAATCAAATCCGCGAGTACTGCTATTAACTTCTTCAATCCAATCAATGAATTTACTAAACCGTCCTAGTTGTTGGTGTAAGATAACATAGTTAACACCTATAGGCATTGAACTTAGATCTAAGAATCTTTTAATATTGTCAAGCACAGTACCAGACTGTTCGTGTTCAGTAAATTCTGTATAAGACTTGGAGTCATGTCCGTATATGCTAAACCTAATTCTATCGATCTCAAAAATGCCAGGTTGCTTTTCTAACCAACTATCGACAAAATTAAAACCGTTAGTATAAAGTTCTACCTGTAGTCCATGACCGTGTATTAGCCTAACAATGTCTGTGATGTATTTGTTAGTAGTTGGTTCAAGACCGCCGCTGAGTCGGATAGTTTTCTCGTGATTTGGCACTTGCACATGATCGGTTAAAATCCGGTCAAATAATTCTAAACTGTCTTTGGCCAGTTTACCTGCATATTCTGTTCCTTCTCTGCGCCCGCAGAACTGACAACGAAATTGACAACTGATTCCTGGATATAGACCTAATCTACTAGGATATGCTGATATACCTTGAACTGCTGAATCAAAGTTAGTTCGATTACGAATTGACTCGATGCTTTTCCAATATTGTTTTGCTGGTCCTTGTAGAACTATGTTGCTAAGATGTTTAGAATGTTTAACAGAATAGACAAGTTCTTCTAAAGCACGACCATCTATACTGCGTTCTTTGCAAAACTGTACAGGGCTATAAAAAGGATCGCGACTATAGACTTCTAACAAGTCAGAGACAATAGTTGAATCATGCGTTAAGAAGTTCATCTGCTAACTCCATGGGTAATTGTTTGCCGTAGTACCTTGCATGTATCCATCGAAACGGCCAAGGCCTTGCACTGATCCATTGCGATAGTTTATCCTCAAATTGGCACTGATCGTTGATAGACACTGATTTGCCTCCCCAGTGTGTTTCAAACGTGTTATTGTCGTTGTGTAAAAATGTGTTAAATAGACCTTTAAGCCTAGAATTACTTAAACCAAATAGGTTAGTAGAGTAGCAATCGCTTTGGATGCGATTCCTCTCGAGCCAGTGATAAAAGTTAATCTGGTCTCGTCCGGCATAGTAATGGTCAGTTATTTCGTTGTTGTTTACGTAGAACTTTATTTCGGTAAATCCCTTTCCGGTAAACATTTTATCAACTTTGCCTTGTATTTTAGCATTAGGGTATCTACTACTGTACCACACTGCTTGATCAGAGTGAAATTGTATCCCGGACAGTTTACCATTGTGTGTTTTAACTGGCCAAACATTAGTATCATTGATTTTAAGATCTAAGATATCATATTGAGTTTGTGCGAGTAATTTCCCATCAAGCGGATCAAATACATCAAACACATCTATGACTTCGAATATAAAACTATTCCAACCTTCGGTCATATCAACATCAACCGTTACGGTCTTATCTTCGATTGTGTCTTCCACATAGCAAGAACCGTTCCAATAAATTCTATAGTAAGGGTATTGGAACGGTTCTATGGGTTTAGATGTTAATTCGATACTAAGTGTTGTTTTCAAAGAGTCTACCTATAGCATCAACGATCTGTGTTTCTAGTTTGTCAAAGTTAACCAAGAATTCAACAGCACGTAAATCGTTTCTTTTATTCTCGATGGCTTCGTCGATGATTTCGCCAATGTGATCCGAGTGTTTATTTGCTAACAGTTCAGTGATCTTGATACTAACTTCGTCACCGTCGTGTGTAATAAACTTAATAGCATCGATGAGTTCTACGGGTATTTGCCGCAAGTGAACATCATCGATAATATCGGACCATCTTGACACGCTATCACCGGTAAATCTTATCCACCGAAAATTATTTTTGCTTTGGCGGTCGCCCACGCTTTACCTGTTTCAAACTTGGATCTAAAGCATATGCATCTTCTCTGAGACGCTGTGCTTCGGCCTGCATGTCTGCAACCTGCGCTTCAATTACCTCAGCACGAGTTAGCATCTGTTTAGCATTGTCTTCAACAACTGCAGGTTCGTTGTCTACGATTTCTGTAGTTTCTGCTTTAGTAGATTGTTGACTGCGGATGAGATTATTAACTTCGCTGAGTCTGACAGATGTAGACTTGTTGGGCGTTAACATAATCTGTCTTGCTGGCACTTTTTGAAGATACTTCGAAACGTGCAACTGTTCTAGCATGTTAGAACCATCAGCAAATTTTCTACGGCTTAGTAGTTCGCCTAGTTCTAGACTTTGTTGACCCTCATCGCTTTCCACTACTTTCATAAGACCCTCGTGGAAAACATCGGGTAGTGTATCACTACCAACGATCAAACAATTTTCGGGGTCACCGGGTACTTCTCTAAACACTACTACACATTTAGTGCCAGTGTTTTCGACTACCCCTACGTGTTTTACCATATTCATGTGTTAGTCTCCTTATGCAGAAGCCTCGGCACCTTCAGATGTTTCAGTAGATGCTGATGCTTGCGCTTCTTGTGCCGCTTTGGCCGCATCTAAAAATGTCTGGACACGGTTATATAAAATACCAACGGCGGCTAGTTCGTTGGCTTTAAATGCACCACGCTGTGTAACTGTATCGATAACAGTTAGCATGGTTTGTAGATCTGCCAAACCTAAAGTAACGGGCTGTGCTTGGGGTGCTTCTGCTGGCTGTTCTACTGTTTCAACTTTTTCGGTCATGATTTCTCCTTACTATAAAGTGCGTATATTACTTATCGTGTTTTTATTGACAATAATTTTTTTAATGATCTGATCTACAAAATACTTTGCAGTTTTAACATGGTAATGTATTTCATCCCGACTATAGTCCAAAATATCAAACTCCGGTACAACGTCGCTTAGATTTAACTCGTAGAGCATACGTTCTGTAACTATACGATGTCCGTTTATCTTAGGTTCTTTGCTATAAGCGGGCACAAAACTGTGTATAATCTGTGTTTGATTCTTCCCTTGCTCTACTTTAGATACGTTCTCTATAAAATTAGCAAGATTAATTTCTTGGCTGTTATTTAATCGTTCAGTTTCGTCCTTGTGCCATATTCTTCTTTGTTCGTCAGATAAACAGGCTTGATCTAATTCGCGCCTGTGAATATACGACCAGTGTACTACGATTGTTTTGGGCGCAACTGTCTTAATAATATCTAAAGTTCTTCTAGAGATCCAGTCGTTGCTAGCGCCATTCATTGATACATTTATAGTTCTGGATGATAGTTGTTGGCCTAGTATATAAGGCCATGTGTCTTGCACACTACTACCTAGACCTACAGTGAAACTATCTCCTAGACACCAAATCGATGATTCTAGATTTTTAGGCCACTCTTGATCTCGAAAACCTCGACTGTTGTATCGATATTCAAATGCAGGCCAATTCAGCCAGCGTCTCTTATCTTTAATTCGAGAGAAGATAGAATCACACCCTTCGGTAGACACTAGTCTGTTAGCATACGAAGGCAATACAAGATCCGGAAGAATCACTTTTCGATAAAAGGTAGTAAGTTCGGAGGAGTCCAACCTTCTGGTTTCAAAACCTTGCCATCTTCACGTTTACGGACTTTGCCGGTACCGGTATCGATTTTGGCAAAGTTAGTACGCATAACTTCGTTCCATGCGCCCTCCCCGTCTGCACCCATGCTGTGAATAGCACCGATAGTTACTACAAGGATATCTACTAATGCATCTAGTTCTTCCACACGATCGTTCTGTTTAAACGCCGCACAGAATTCTGCTACTTCTTCTTTGATTAGATTAGTATACATGAGATACTGCGCTTCATTTCTATGACCTACAGTTTGATCGCAGGCCAGCATAAAACGTTCTTGATCTTTAAACGGGCTCAACATTTGAAAATTCCTTAACTAGGGGAAATACATTTGCAATAACTTCTGCACATGCTCGAGCAACATCTTGATGTTCTAATTGAGTACCATTAGCACTCCGGAGTTCGATGAAGTGAACCCAACTACGCAAAGTGCCATTCATGTAGAGACGGCTTTCGATCAGGCCCTCGGGCAACACAGCACGAGCCTGTTCCTTGGCTATGCCGTTAGCGATAGCCCACTCGTACTCTTTTCGTGCTGTAAAGATGACTCGCTTTTGGGCTCGTTCCCATTCAATTTGTAGCATTCGATCATCTGTAATGACACTGTTCTGTCGATTCTTAGGGTCTTGAAGTCGTGCTTCTCTACATACGAACGAGAGTTCTTTAACAGGATCAGCATATCGCTGACTGAATTCTTGGAAACTGAAAGAACGATGTCGTAGGATTTGACGGGCAATATCTCTGGTCGTTGTAATTTCCAAACAGGCCGAAACCATTTCCAATGGGCTCCAGTGTTTGTGCTTAACCAAATATCGTATGAGTTTGTCTGACGTCTCTGTGTTGAACTGATTTGAGGGATTGCTGACACGGGCGCAATATGCGATAAGTTCCTGAGCATCTTCAATGCCCTGCTCTCGATATTCCCCTGTTGGTTGACTGTACGATACGAGTTTAACATTCATTTTTATTCCTTGAGTTGACATCTAGTATTACGAGTTATTTCCGATATGTGCATACAGACCGAAGGGAGGGGTAATGCGTTCTGCACCGTGAATAATAAAAATAGTGTCGCAGTAATTTTCGTCGCCCCACGAGCCCCATGGATAGCCATCTGTAAACATAATTAGTTTTTTAGGAACATAGTCTTCATCTTTGAAATAGTTCCAAACACACATAAACTCTGTGCCACCGCCACCGGTGACGTCATAGTTAATTAGTTCGTCGCTATCATAAGATGAAAAATCTTGCACATTGTATACCTGTGTATCGAAAGTCAATACTTTGATATTATAATCTTGATACTGATCTAAAATACTCTTAATTTCGCTGAAGAAGTCTCGAATCATGCTCTCGTCAATACTACCTGACGCATCAACGGCAATACAGATATCAATCGTTTCTTGATTCTTCATGCCAGGCAAACAGATGCCCTGAGAGAATGTTTTACGATTAGGACGTTGGAAAGTATAGTCGTCTTTGAGAACACTTTGGATCTGTTGACGTAACATCTCTTTCCAATTAAGTTTTGGCTCGGTGAGCTCTTTGATCATGCGTTTAATAGCAGCCGGCGCATTACCGGCAGCCTTGGCGGCACTGATCATGGCTTCTTTAATTTCGTTGCGGATTTGCTCTTGTTCTTCTTTACTTAGGCTAGGTGCTCTACCCTTTTTATTGCCATCTTCTCCTTCGTTACCAGCACCGCTTCCTGAACCTTCACCATCGTTGTCATTACCTTCGGGATCTAAGTGATAATCAAAAATAGTAACATCAATTTTTTCTGCACTCTCATAGAGTTCATCGTATATGTCTTCTGCAAAGCGACCACGAAATTTTGGATCATAGACAATAGGCACGGTCTTAACACGTTCACCTACGTTTTCTTGGATAAGGATATCGTTGACGGAGTAATCACAGGCAATATTCCACAGACGAGCATCACGACTGTCACGACGATAGCAGTGTTCGAAAACTGCATGCAGGACTTCGTGTCCAAAAAGAAACTCGATCTCTTTGATACTGAGTTTATCGACAAACTCTCTGTTGTAATAGAAGTTACGACCGTCTGTGGCCGCAGTAGGCAACCAACCGTCATCAGTAACATCGATTAGTTTCATACGAGTGGCCATATTACCAAACCAGCCCTGCTTGAGCAATAGACCGATTCGTGCAGTAATAAGTTTTTCTTCGATCGCAGTATTAACTGATGCCATATTTTGCTCCTAGTCTTTCACTGTATATGTATATATTATACACTCTAGGCTATACTTTGTCAAGTTCAAAAAGTAGCAAAAAAACAACAAAAACTGCCCAAAAATCAATGACTTACGTCAGTTTTTTAGGGTAATTTTAGTGATTTTATCGTACCTAAAACTACGCCAGCCTTGTGCTTTGAGATCAAACACTGGTTGATTGGTAGGTTCTTTTTCTTCTACAGACTCTTTGACCTGCGACTTCTTAAGATGGTCCTCGGGGATTTGAGCAGTATCTAGTGTACACATCATGTCTCGCTGTTCACCACTTACTTTGGTAAAACTGACTTCAACAGTACCAGTGCGTAGTTTGCCAGACAACCATTCTCGAAATTCTTTGCGCTCTTGCTCGTCAGCAGTCTGATACCAAACACCATCTTTCATAGACATCTCCTTGAGTTTGTGATAATAAATTTGCTTAGCCATGTTCATGAGTTTTTACCTAACAGTTTTAAATTAAGAACAAAGTTCTCTAGAACTAGTTTAGTAATTGTACTCACGATCATATACTCTCGTTGCTCTGCATCTAACGTATTCCATTCTTGTTCATACATGCCTAACACATTAAGAGCAATCAACTTAGTTGCTTGATTTTCGTCAATTGACAGCATGCCCCAATCTATAGAATCTTCTGCGGCGATTTCATTAACCATCTCGATTACTGTACCTAGATCAAGTTTCATTTCTTTTAACCGAAAGGTTCCTTTCTTTGATAAAATTTTCTACACACTCGATGAGTTCTTGGGGCTCTGCCCCGTTGACCCATTCGCTGAGTGATCTCACATTAGCACAGACTCTATGCTCAAAGTATTTGAGTACAGCAGACTCTAACCATCGTATTTCGTTTTCGGGTCCAGTCCAGGTAGCCGCGAATTCGATTTCTAACACAGGGCCAAATGCCTGCTGATAGTCACCGTTACGACCGTTGATGCTTTTAGCGATACCTATCTTGCTAGCCCAAGTGCCTAGGACATCTCTCAGTACTCTGGGTGTAGTTAATACATAAAGATGGTACGGCTTCATAGCACAAACTGTGAGGATTTGCTGAAATCAACCATTGGCGGATTAGCAATAGCCCTGCCCGGATACTGCTTATTGTAAAGATAAGCAAGACCGTACATGACCTGATAATTATGTTCGTGCATGCCTTCACCGCCTGTTACTTCTGTGTAAGCAGCCTTGATAAAGTCGTCAACATCAGCACCGATCTTCCAACGCTGTTTTAGAATGTCGCCTAGTTGATCTTCTTCTTTGCGAGTCCAAGATCGAATTTTATCCTGTCGGAACATTAGATAACCAAACGATGCACTAAGACAGCCATCAACTTCTTCATGCGGATATGTGCGGCGCCACCAATCTAGGCTACGTCGCAGATATTCTCCGGGCTCATCGGACTTCTTATCCAAGTTCCACAAGTTATTAACTTCGTTCAAGTTGTGAACGATGCCGCTACCCACACCGTTGTGTTTAACACGGAAAGGCGGATCAAAACTTTTAAAGATATCGTCTTGCTGTTTTTGTGGATACTCACCTTGGAAACTAGCGATACGAAACAGGTCAAACTGGTTAGGACGACGAACTACTTTGTTATTAATGCTGAGAAAGATCTCTCCTGCTACAGCGATAGCCAAATTTAGAGTAGACTCGTAGTCTCCTTGGTCCGGGATGTCAGTAACTTCGAAAGGCAATGTTTCGTATCCTTTGATGATTCGACCAGTATTAGTATGACCGCTGTCTGCGTTCAGTACAATGCTACCGTATATTTCGGGTAATCGAACTCCTTGTCCGGGCTTGGCACACGAACTGAACCACATGCTGATGATGCGGCCTACATTAGTAGGAACCTTATTACGCTGAAATAAGGGATGCTCAAATACCTTATCCTTAGGAACATCCGCATACACAGGTTCGGGTAGATTGTATTCGGCAAACTTGTTACCGATCGGATTTGAAATATCTTCTTCTATAAAGACTTCAACACCTTGAGCGATATCAACCAGCGGAATAAGGCCGTGGTCGTAGTTTTCGCTCATTTCCTCGAGATCGATAAACGACTTTTCGATCCTGAAAGGCTTAACGAATTTCTGTTTGTAAGCAGTTAGCCGTTGATTGAGTTTAAAACCTTTGGATGCCATATGTCGGCGCCTTTCTGTTGTGCCTTGAGTTCTTTAGCCTGGTGATGCCTATATTCTCTCTTGAGCCAATATTTGTATTTGTTAAAGTATTCTTTAACGTCGCCGCAAGGTGCAGTATGCCACACGGCACATTCTTCTTTGTGCTCGTACCATTTTTCGTTAAGCCAGTGTCGAAATGTGCCCTGTTTCATGCTATCTCCTCATGTGTGCGATTGCTTCTGCTTCTTCGTCTGAAAAAATAGGAACTGCATTTGACTTGTGCATAGTTCCAATGCCCTTGATCTTAGTACCGGTATATACCTTCTGTTCGGGCTTGGTACATGGACCGCCTGTAAAAGGCAAACTATTGACGTGCTGAGTCTCTCGACGATAGACTTTAGGTGTCTCAAAAGGTTTGAACAATGCAGGAACTTTAGCAGTGGTTACTTTAGTGCCACGGCCATAGATCCAATCAAGGAACTCGTCAAAGGTAGTCTGCTTGATACCCTGTTGTTTGAGGTCTCGATTGCGATCTTTCCAGCGAACAGTAAGTTCAGCATGTTGCTTCTTGGTCAAGGTTACTTTACGCTTGCGACTATTGTTAGTAGTCAGCCATGGGCCTTCAAGATGCATAGTCATTGAGCACTCCTAAGTTGTTTAATAGTATTATAACAGGAATTCTATTTTTGGTCAATCGATTTGGATTCGTAGTCCAAAATGAGTTCTACAATCGGATCTACAGGATTGTTAGTTTGGAGCACATTGGGGCATCGAGTAGCCATTAAGTCCAAATGATAATCATCGGGAAAATGACGCAAACAAGAATAAGCCTGCTGACGAATCTCTTTGGGAATCCGCGGAGTCTTTTTTGGATCTAACAGATCATGAAGAAACTGCTTGGTCCATTTAATGGATCGATAGCGTTCGTCGGGTAATGTCATTGGTCGTGCTGTGATTTGAGTGCATCCACAAGGCGCTGTGCTTCATCTTCAGTTAATTCACTGTCCATTGACACTACTTTGAATACTCTTTGTGGATAACGATCTTTGGTATTACGGATAAGTTCTTTAAAAGACCTGCCCTGTGCAACAAAATCGCCATTTGAATAGGCAAGATATGTTTCGGGATCTAATCTCTCAATTTTGAGTTCTTCGGCGATAGTATCAAGTTGGTCTTCATCCAGATCTTTGAGACTAAGACGCTTAAATTCTTTTGTGACCTGTTGTAGATTCATAACAGTCTCTACTTTGCCCACAAATTTGCCAATTCGATAAATGACTATGATACCGAATCCGATAAAAAAGTAATATAAGAAACTTTCCATCATACTCCTATTTAGTTGGCCCGCCCGGCACGACTCGAACGTGCGACCCACTGCTTAGAAGGCAGTTGTTCTATCCCCTGAACTACGGGCGGAATTTAATTTACATACTAATTATAACAGAAATTTTTGGACTTGTCAATCGGGCTTAAATGCAAAGGTAAAGTTGCCTTTATTACCCGTACTCATGAAACTCTTGCCCGAACTTAGCAATACCCTGCCCTTAAATCTGGGAGGATATAGGCTACGGAATCCAGTTACGATAGCATCGTTGCCCTTGACAGCCATGTCACAGTAGACCTGCATCATTGACGATGCGTTTAGAATGTCGATAGCATCTATAGGGAAAGATGTATTGTTGTTAACTTCGTCTGCAACGATGTCTGCGATGATACTAAGTATGGCGAATCCTGTATTGAAAAGAGGATTAGTCACGGACTCTTTCATACGTGCGACTTTGTCAGGACGTTGCGCCATTAGATCTTTGAGCTCATCGCTGATACCGCGGAATTGTTTCTTGCCCGCTTTGATTAATGCAAGTACTTCATCGGCTGCATCGGGGCTCATGACCTGATACTGTACTGCTAGTATCAGTGCATTCATGATACCACTGCTCTGTAGACTCATCAAAAGATCCGCAGTCTTTTTGATCTTCTTGTAACCTGCAGGGTCCTTTTCCTTCATGCGACGAGCACCGTCCATGAGGTTCTTGATACTGGCTTTGGCACCTGCGGCACCTTTACTGCTGACGCCTACCGAAGTACCGTCCGGTGCTACTAGATAACTATCAACTAATCCTTCTGTCTGGCCTGTAGGCCAGCGTACACCGCACTGGCTCCATTTTTGTTTCTTGAGAAGATCGCGACGTGCTTCTTCGGCAGGGCCGCCTAATTGATTACTCATGATATACAAGGGCGCCATGATCTCACCAAAGTAATCTCGTATAGCAGTCATCTTAGGTGCCATACCCGGAAAGACTGCTAGTTCTCCTTGGGCACTTTGTTCTAGACCTGCCAGCAATACTTCTGCGTCGGCGTTGTTGCCTAGGTTAAGTCGAACTCGATCGATTACAGCGTCAGGACTGTCAAACAGTTCACCGCTCTTGATTAGATCGCTGGGTTTAAGTCCTGCTAGTTGTTTTTCTCGGGCTTTGTTCTGCCATTCCCATCCTGCTGGCACTTCGTTATTGCTCCACTTACCGGTCATTACACCTGTAATAGCGTTAAAGTAACGACCCCAATATTGCGGCTTTCCCTTGCCTGTGACAGGCATGAATTCTGCTACTGCAAAACTACGGTGCTGTCCACTGCGGCTATTAACCCATTGGATAGTGCTTTTAGTCTGTGCTTCGAACTGTTGTATGGCTTTGTCTAGCGTAGCAGGGTCTTTGTACTGTCCCTGTTTGGGCTCCGGAAATGTACGGATAGCCACAAAAGAAAGGCTTTCGCCTGTGTCTTTGTTAGTGTAAATGTCGCCCGGTGCGCGGCCAAAAAAACCACGGCTTTCTAATAGATCTTGTTCTAGCATTATGTATTTATTTCTAATAGTTCAAGTTCTTCAGCAATATAGTCTCGTGGGTTAATCTTGCGTACTCGCGAAATGTCCTGTAGTAGTTTGATTAAATGTTCTCGGCTAGATTCGCTGACTGGTTGATGCTGTAGTTGTTTTAGAACGGATAACAGTAATCTTAGATTGCCCTGCGATGGCTTTGATTTTATCATCGATGACAATTTAGATTCTAGGAATGCCCTAGAACTGCTAGGCAGTACTTCTATATCTAACCATGGAGTTCTTTTAACAGTCGATAGTTCTAGATCTAGGTTTAATTCACTGGTCCAGTCTAATAATTCTTTGAGTTTTAGGATATTCAATGCCTGTACAGTAGTGTGTGCAATTAACTTAACATTAGGTAATTGCTGTAATCTTTTAACATTATTTTCTATACTAGACCACTCACTAGGATATCGGATAAAATCGTTAACTCTATCAAATCCATCAACACTGACTTTAATTGTGATATTGTTTAATTGGCTGATTAGATCTAGTGTACTGTCGCTGAGCCTAGTGCAGTTAGTACTGATCATCAGATTTAAGTTGGGGTTCTTGTCAAGAACTAGACTTATTAAAGGTTCAAACAGAGGACTTAGTGTTGGCTCTCCGCTGTTATAGATATTGAGTTCCTTAAGGTTCGAAATATGTTGTTTTAAGAAATCTAATCTAATAGAATCTTTTGATAGCCTAATAGGAATAACATCTAATCCTAGGCTTTTCTTTTCTGCTAATATAGCAGAACTAGCAGTCTCGTTACACATTAGACATTTAAGGTTACAGATATGATCTAAACTATAGTCTAGAACTAATATTCCGGGTTTAGAATCAATAGGCGGTAAGTGATCTTCTGCAGACTGCCTAAGGCTTCTGTTACCTTGCTGTTCCTGTTGCCAACATAGAGCGCATTCTGGATTCTGTATGCCTTCTTGATGTTGCAGTATAATTCGTTGAAAATCGGCACTTGCGTAATATGACTCTAGATCATAGGACTGGCAAGAAATAGACCCTTGGAAAGAACTACAGGGCTGAAACTGTCCTTCAAGGTCTACTTCTACATTGTGCCAGAGTTTTTTACAAATGTTCATCTAGATATTTATGGTGGGCCCTACAGGACTCGAACCTGTGACCAAGCGATTATGAGTCGCCTGCTCTAACCAACTGAGCTAAGGGCCCCGAAACTTATTTCACACTGTTGATCATTTCAACAGTTTCGGGTTCTACAGTATCTACTTGATCCCAACACGCCCAAAGAATCATATCGGCTACTACCAGTGCTTCTTTACGATCTTTCTCGGGAAGGCTGTTTACAAATGCATCAAACTGTTCTCGAGATCCAATCCCCCAAATGATGTCGGCTAGCACTCGTTGTTTTTTACTTAGACCTTCGATTTGGATATCTCGTTGCATTAGACTACCTTTAGCATTTCTGCAGGCACTCGATAAATGCCTACACCGGTGTTGACGATTACATACTTGCGTTTGACTTCCTGTACTACCCCTTGGTAGTTGCTCAAAGTCTTTTGGCTACGGAACTGAACTTTGTCGCCTGCCCGTAGATTAAAGATGTTTCTATTTCGGACTCGGGTACGAGCATCTATGATTGCTGTTGAGATTTTAACCAGATCATCGTTGGTCCAAGAACCACGATAAAGTGCATCAATGATATCATCTGCTGTCATCTGTTCGCTCCGTAAAATTGATGTTAGGTGCTTCTTCCCTGCGGCGGTAATTTAGTGTATGCATCAGGCTTTGAACCCCTCACTACACCTTCCACCCGCTCCCCGACCAAGGAAGATTCTCGCATCGCCAGCGCCGGTTAGGTTAAACCCACGTTTCCGTGCCCGCTTATCTACGGGGGAACCACCCGTGCTCATCACAGCACTTCTCATCGTCTGGGTCAGACTAGTCCTTGATAGGGACACGTTCTTTATGGCACTTGCCATTAGTTGAACCCTCTGTACTATTTGCTATGACTCATATGCGTTACTCGAGTTTACATCTTATCGTCATAGTTACTCGGGCATGATCAGGCCCATGGCTTACAAAGGATTCAACTAATGACACGGGGGATCTCTCCCCCGAGCCAGTATTACTCAGTGACTGCTTCAGCAGACTCAGTAGATGCCGTTGAGGCAATCTTAGCCTTGTCGGCCAGCGCACGAACCTTCTCGTTCTTTACGCCCATATTGAACTGCTTGGTGTAACCACCTGCATCGATCTCAGCCTTGGTCAGTGCCGAAGGCAGTTCGATGAGCTCAACATCCTTGTGACCGTTGCGCTCAAGAACCTTGATACGCATGTTGTCATTGGCATAACGCAGTTTGCGAACACCGTTAAGAGTAGAAATACCAACGTACTTGAAAGTTTTGTTAGACATGAGTGTGTTACCTTTCTGTGTGTGTGAAAAAATTAACTACTGTACCACTAGTTTAGCACCAATTGGGGTCGTTGTCAACCTGTTTTTGGTGTTTTGGGCGTCTTTGGAACTGTTTCCGGTTCCGCTCTACCCGTCCACGAAACGGACTATCCGCATCGTAGAGTTCGACTGCACGACGTTTCTGTCGGGGCAATTCGAATTTGATAATTTCTCGTTTTTTCATAATAAGTGTATTATACATCCAAAAGTCCAATCTGTCAACTGAACTTGTTGTATATTTACAACACTTAACTGCCCGTGTACATATGCAGTTCGTTACCGTTCTTCAACTCAAAGCCTTCGATGAAGATATGATGATCGTCACCGCTGTTTCGCATCGCACAGTCTGCGGCACGATAGATATCTCCCCAAGTAGAGCCCATCACGGAAACATGCCCACCTTGGTATACCACGAACACATCTGACGAGTAAGGGTGGGACTGGAGGAAACCATGTACAGGCAGTTCGTACATGCTCCAGATGGCACTTAGATCATTCTGGCCGCGGAACTGTCTGTAGTAGTCCATCTTTTCGTCAAAGGTAGCATTGTCCTGAGCGTAAGCATCCTGAAGACCCATCTCGAATTGGGCAACGATCTTCTCTACATCATCGACTTTGATCATGCTGTGATTCATGCGTCCCACAAGACTACGAAGTTCGCAGAGGGTGTTATGGATGGTTTTAAAATCTTCACCACGCAGTGTCACTGTTTCCATTATGCAATCTCCTTGCTGAGTTCACGATACTTTGCTTCGAGTTCTGCGATCTTCTGCTCGGTACGAACATTAGTTTCGGGATCTAGTTCTCCGCGGATTTCACAGAGATAAATCAACTGCTCAAGAACATCATTTAGCGTTTCCATTAAGCACGTTCCTTCATCATGTACTCGAACATTATAAACTTAGCCCGGTTCAGCAGTTGACGCTGATCTTCCATGATATTGGCCAGCGTGTCCGAATCGTAAGGACCATAAGCAACCATCTCTTGTGCATCTGACATCATGCCAGCGACTATCATAGCAGGACCAGATAACTTGAAAGTGATGCTGGATTCAACTGATTCGCGGATCTGGGCTTCAGTACAACCATACATTCTAACGTCGCGTTTTTCTTTGTCGCTGAGTGCATTGTAAATCGCTGTTGCCATTTCTGCTCCTGTTTTGTTACTGTATACATACTATTATAGAGCCTTTGAGTCCATTTGTCAACCAAAAAATGCCACTTTTTGCCACAAAAAAACCCTTGAATTTCAAGGGTTTATGTTAGTTAGTTAGTACTAACTTAGGTTTTTTTGACTAAAATCTGGTCCGCTAGCCCGTAATTTACGGATTCTTGGGCAGTCATGTAGTTATCCCGCTCCATATCGTGGGCTAGTTGATCGTACTCTTGAGCAGTATGTGTGACATAGATGTTGGTCAAAACCTGCTTCCATCGCAAGAGTTCGCGTGCCTGGATCTCAACATCAGTGGCTTGCCCTCGGGCACCGCCCAGGGGTTGATGGATCATATGACGAGCATTTGGCAAAATGAATCTATTGCCCTTTTCTCCCGATGACGCTAACAGCGAGCCCATCGAAGCGGCTTGTCCGATAACATAGGTATGAACCGGACTGGTAATAAACTGCATGGTATCATAGATAGCCATACCGGCTGTTACAGAACCGCCCGGTGAGTTGATATACATGTTGATAGGCTTGCCTGGATTTTCGCTTTCCAGGAACAGTAATTGAGCAACGATTAGATTGGCTGATTGGTCGTGAATCTCGCCTTCTAGTAGTACTACTCGGTCTCGCAACAGTCTACTGTAGATATCAAATGCACGTTCGGTTTGGGCGGTCCGTTCTAGGACCATGGGTACTAGACTCATAGGTTCTCCTTTGTTGTATGTATTATACATTCTTAGTGCAAAAAATAAAATACCATTTTCGCTCAAAGTAATCATATTGTAATCATTCGCATCTTAAATAGTTTTATGCGTTCGCATATTCACAAACACTCACAAAGGAGAACTACAAGTGAAAAAATTATTACTGACACTACTGGCCGCAGTTGCGGTTACAGCACAAGCAGGTACGATTACAGGTGCTGGGGCAACTTTCCCTGCCCCGGTTTATAGTAAATGGGCTGAAGCATATAAAGCCCAAGCAGGTACACAACTCAACTATCAAGCAATTGGTAGTGGTGGCGGCATCAAGCAGATCGATGCCAAGACTGTGGATTTTGGTGCCACAGACGATCCACGCAAACAAGCAGAACTAGATGAAAAGAAACAGGTTCAGTTTGCCACAGTCAAGGGCGGTGTAGTAGCAGTGGTTAACTTAGACGGAGTTACTAAAAACTCTCTTAATCTTTCTGCTAAACAACTAGCAGATATCTTCCAGGGCAAGTACAAGACTTGGAAAGAAGTAGATGCTCGTCTTCCAGCAACACCGATCACTCGTGTTGTTCGTGCTGACAGTTCGGGTACCACAGCAGTATTCACAGGATACCTAGCCTCTAAGAGCGCAGAGTTCAAAGACACAGTCGGCGTTGGCAAGAGTGTTAAATGGGGCGAAGGACAGGTAACAGCAGGTAAAGGTAACGCAGGTGTAGCCGCTATGGTACAACAGATCAAAGGTACTATCGGCTATGTTGAGTATGCTTATGCCAAACAAGGCAATCTGGTCACTACCCAACTCAATGGTGTAGCAGGTGGCTTAGAGAACTTTGCCAACGGCAAGTATGAATTAACTGCTCCGACCTACGTCATCTTCTACAAAGAAGGTGCTAACAAAGAAGCATTGAAGTTCTGGGAGTGGGCATTGGCTAATGGCGACAAACTGGCACAAGATCTAGACTATGTCCCATTGACTAAAGCAGAGAAAGAAGTGTCTCGTAAGATTATCAACTCTCTAAAGTAATATCGCCCTAGCCGGTGGCGTATAATAGGACAAGTTACCGGTAGGACCTTCGGGTCCTTTTTTTTGTAATTTTTTTTGTAATCTTTTATTTTGCCCTTCGTTGTAAATATTATACAAGGAGGGGCAAGACTATGAAACAGAAAAAGCTCGTGGCAGAATTGTATCGTGCTTGCTTCGACCATGACGCTGAGAAATTGGCAGAACTCCGCAGACTAGAGTTCCAAAAAATCTTTAAACGCAGGGCCGAAGGTAAGCATTTTACAAATCGCTGGACCGTGGTTCGTATATAACACAGACTGTAACACAAATGTAACGCTTGGAGCGGTAAATATTGCTATGCAAAAGACTTACCGCTCTATTTTTATCTCTGATGTTCACCTTGGTACTAGAGACTGTAAGGCTGAACAACTCAATAACTTTCTTAAACATAACACCTGCGAAACACTTTATCTCGTCGGAGACATTATCGATGCGTGGAGAATTCAACAGAACAAATGGCGTTGGAAACAATCGCATACTAATGTTGTTCGCAGAGTAATGGGTCATGCCAAACGTGGTACTCGTGTGATCTATGTGGCAGGTAACCACGACGAGTTCCTAAGACCTTTGATGCCATATGGCATCAACTTTGGCAACATTGAAGTAGTCAATCAGTGTGAACATGTCGGGATAGATGGTAAGCATTATCTAGTCACCCATGGCGATCTATTCGATGGCATCACTAGACTAGCACCTTGGATCAGTTTCTTAGGAGACAAGGCCTACGACTTTGTACTAATGTTGAACAGCAAGTTTAACTGGCTGCGCCATCGTATGGGCTTTGGTTATTGGTCGTTGAGCAAGTATCTCAAGGGCCGTGTGAAAAAAGCCGTAGACTTTATCTTTCAGTTTGAAAAGAATCTAGCAGATTATTGTAAGAAGCGAGGATTTGACGGAGTTATCTGTGGACACATACACAATGCTGAAATCAAAGATATTGACGGTGTGGTGTATATGAATGATGGCGACTGGGTTGAATCATGTACAGCACTTGTAGAACACCATGACGGCCGTTGGGAGATAGTAACCTGGACCAAGGAGCGAGACGATGTGGCTATTGATAATACTAGCAGTTCACGTAAACGACCCAAAAGACATACCGGGGAGGGTAGAAGTTCCGATGCCGAGTCTACAAGCATGTCAACAGGCGATATCTGAACTTACGTACGAATTTAAATTTAAATCCTTTAAGGTAGAGGCGTCATGCGAAAAAAGATTCTTATCATCACAGACAATGTCAGAGATCAAGTAAATGGTGTCGTCACGACCTTTAAAAATTTGGAAATACAGGCTAATCGTGACGGCTACGATATTGTTTATATTGATCCCGGGCAGTTCCATCATTGTAATGCTCCTGGCTATCCTGAAGTTAAACTCTCGTGGCCCTGGAGGATCGGTTCTAAGATTAAAGAGATGGATCCGGATCACATCCATATTGCTACAGAGGGTCCTATCGGGTTCGCCGCTCGTATCTGGTTAGACAGTTGTCACTGGCGATATAATACCAGTTATCATACCAAGTTTCCTGAATTCTTAAAAAATATATACGGAATACCTCAACCTTTGACTTACGCATATCTGCGATGGTTTCATAAACACAGTGGGCGAGTTCTTACTACTACAATGACCATGGTACAGGAATTAAAGGACCACGGCTTTGCAGGCGATATAGTGTCATGGAGCCGCGGGGTAGATAGAGATATTTTCTGGCCCGATTCGACTTATAGAAAAAAAGAAAAACCTGTATTGCTGTGTGTTAGTCGAATCAGCAAAGAAAAAGGTCTAGATGATTTTTGTTCGCTGGATTATGATGCACGTAAGATAGTTGTAGGCCACGGACCCTATCTAAACGAATTAAAAACCAGATATCCAGATGTTGAGTTTGTGGGTGTCAAGCACGGCAAAGAACTTGCTGATTACTATAGACAAGCAGATGTATTTGTGTTTCCGAGTAAGACAGATACCTTCGGTATTGTCATCATTGAAGCACTGGCTTGTGGAACACCTGTTGCGGCATATCCAGTGCCAGGCCCTATAGATATATTAGAATCTGAAACGACAGGGGAGATGGACAACGATCTTCGATCTGCTATTGATCGCGCTTTATCAATTGATAGAAGTTCAGTTTACACTAACAGTTTAAAGTGGTCCTGGGAATCCTGCTGGAAAATCTTTAAAGATAATCTTGTTGAGATCATCCGGTGATAATCTTGTAGATTTCTTTCCAGTTCTTCACTCGAGGAATTTCGGGGTGTTCAAAGTCCATGTTGTGACCGTGTTCCATCAGCAAGGGATTAAGGCCAACATTGAGTCCAGCGACACAGTTGTCAATCTTATCTTCAATCCACCAACACTCAGTACCACGATACTGTTCTAAGACCTCATCCTTGTCAGCACCGGTGTCTAGGAATACGAACTTTTCGAATGCTGTTACACCGAACAGTTTCTTAAGATTCATCTTGCGAAGTTCTTGTGCATTTTCATCTTTGCTCAGTGACGTAATGCAGTGGAACACATAACCGTGTTCTTCGTGCAGTCGCTTGACATAGTACATAGCGTCACGTAGTGCAGGCAAGAATCCCATATGCGCTGACTCGTTGAAAATCTTGATCAGCCGTTTTCCTTGTTCTGCATCTATGCCGTAGCGTTTACCAATGTTGTATACAAATTGGCTACCCTCTTGCCGCTTGTGTCCGTGTTGTATCATCCAAACATCAAAAGCATATTCCCAGTCCAAAATCACGCCATCTGCGTCAGTTAAAATCACTTTATCTTTCATAATAATAGTATACAGTCTGCACAGAGTTTTGTCAACCAGTTTGCCCTGCAATAAATACTCGCACACATAGGAGGATCCAAAATGGACCAACGTACACAGAGACAGTATGAGTTGCAAGAAGACTGGGCCACAAACCCACGTTGGAATGGCATTAAAAGACCCTATACAGCAGAGGAAGTAGTGAACTTACAAGGTTCGCGAGTCTATCCAGATCAATTCGCTGTCGAACAAGCAAACAAATTGTGGAAATTGCTCCACACAGAAGATTATGTAAACACCCTGGGTGCCTTAACTGGCATGCAGGCCCTACAACAGGTCAAAGCAGGACTCAAAGCAATTTATCTTTCAGGATGGCAAGTAGCAGGTGATGCTAACCTTGCTGGAGAGATGTATCCAGATCAAAGTTTATATCCAGCAGACTCTGTACCTGCTGTGGTAAAAAAGATCAACAACACATTCCGCAGAGCAGATCAGATACAATGGATGGAAGGTCACAGTAATCGTGATTTCTTTGCTCCAATCGTAGCAGATGCTGAAGCAGGATTTGGCGGTGTGCTAAATGCTTTTGAACTCATGAAAGCAATGATCGCCGCAGGCGCCGCAGGCGTACACTTTGAAGATCAATTAGCGTCTGCCAAGAAGTGCGGACATATGGGAGGAAAAGTCCTTGTACCAACCAGAGAAGCAGTCAATAAACTTGTTGCCGCTCGCCTCGCTAGTGACGTTATGGGGGTTCCTACTCTTGTTATTGCACGAACTGATGCCGAAGCCGGTGACCTTATCACTAGCGATGTTGATAATAATGATAAGCCTTTCCTTACTGGTGAACGAACTGTCGAAGGTTTCTATAGAACCCGTAACGGAATCGAACAAGCCATCAGCAGAGCAGTTGCCTATGCACCCTACGCCGATCTTGTATGGTGTGAAACAGGGAAACCCGACCTTGACTTTGCAAGAAGATTTGCAGAAGCGGTCCACCAGCACTATCCAAATAAGATGCTAGCCTATAACTGCTCGCCTTCGTTTAACTGGAAGAAGAACTTAGATGATGCTACCATCGCCAAGTTTCAACGTGAACTAGGTGCCATGGGTTATAAGTTCCAGTTTATCACACTGGCAGGTTTCCACAACTTGAACAATGGCATGTTTGAACTGGCACACGGTTATGCTCGTGAAGGTATGACAGCGTTTGTCAAAATGCAGGAGCAAGAGTTTGCGAATCAAGCATTAGGGTTCGAAGCAGTCAAGCATCAGCGTGAAGTTGGCACTGGCTACTTTGATCGTGTTACAACTACCATTGAAGCAGATGCTTCGACACAAGCACTCAAAGGTAGCACAGAGGAAGAACAGTTCCATTGAGAGAAATAGGGTTCCTTCTTGTATTATTAGGAACCCTAGTTCTAACAGGGGAATATCTCTGTGTGGAAACGGTAATGAAGTGTTTGGATTATAATTCTATATATACTACCCTAGGAGCGACAGCATTGAGTTGTGGTTTGATCGCAATCGTGCTATCATTAGATTATGACTAAAAAGATACTAGTAATTGGCGCCGGCATAACTGGCGTCACGACAGCATACAGTCTCTACAAACGAGGCTACGATGTAACAGTAGTAGAAGCCGAAAGATATGCTGGCATGATGACCAGTTATGCCAACGGCGGACAACTTAGCGTTAGCAACAGCGAAGTGTGGACTACCTGGGCTAATGTTAAAAAAGGCTTCAAGTGGATGTGGCAGAAGGATGCACCCTTGTTGTTCCGTCCCTACCCCAGTATTCCCAAGATCAAATGGATCGCTGGCTTCATGGCCGACACCATGGCAGGACGCTATGAATCCAACACACTCAAGACCATAGAGTTAGGACTCCAAAGTCGCGATGCTTACGCTAGTATTATAAATGATACCGGCATCGAATTTGATCACACACAAACAGGTATCTTACATATCTATCGTGATTCTACTTACTTTGACAGCGCAAAACGTTCTTGTCAACTATATGAGATGGCTGGAGTACATCGCGAAGTACTTGATCAAGACGGTGTCTTTGATGCCGAGCCGGCTCTGCGACAAGATCATACTATCATCGGGGGAACTTATACTGCTACAGATGGTATGGGCGACATACACAAGTTTACATTTGGACTTGCAAATTGGATCGAGGATCGAGGAGTTAAATTTTTATACGGCTCACAGGTCAAGGATGCAAAAAAGTTACCTAGTAAATGGTCAGTGAAAATAGAAAGTGATTATATGGTAGACTGGTATGAATTCAATGACGTAGTGATCTGTGCCGGCTGTCGCGCTGCCGACATCGGTCGACTATTCGACGAAAGTATTCCTGTATATCCTGTTAAAGGTTACTCTATTACACTACAAGTCAAAGACTTTTCCTGCTTACCTGTAACAAGTCTACTAGACGATGCTGCCAAGATAGTAACATCAACCCTAGGTAATAGATTACGTGTGGCAGGCACCGCAGAACTTGATGACTGGAATCTAGACATACGCCGAGACAGGATCCTACCGCTAGTACGTTGGACAGAAAAGAACTTGCCGGGCGTATCAACAGAAGATATGCGTCCTTGGGCGGGCCTGAGGCCTATGACACCCAGCATGATGCCGTTGGTACGTGCGGGCCGTAGAGACGGTGTGTGGCTTAACACCGGCCATGGACATTTAGGATGGACTCTAGGTGCAGGCACCGCAGAGATCATTGCAGAGGAGATTAACAATGCTTGAAACCATATGCGACATTTTAGTCGAAGCATATAACCGTAATTGGATTACTAGTAGGGATGGTAATATCTCTATTCGTCATCATGACAGAGATCATTTCTATGTAACTCCCAGCGGTGTAAGAAAACAAACACTACAGCCTGATCAGTTTAAAAAAATAAAGGTCATCGATGGCCCGGTGTCGCTGTGGCAAGAAATGCCTTACAGCGATATTAGCCAAGGATTGAGACCAACCGGGGAAATGCCGCTGCATTTTGGTCTACAGAAAAAGATACACACTGACGAAGTTCGTGTAGTTACACACATACATCCTACGTATATAGTTGCAGCCATGCATGCTGGTATCGAGTTAAGCGAGTTAGTCCTGCACTTTCCTGAACTTAGCCGTTATACTCGTGTAGCACCTAATGTAGGTGATGTTCCACCTATTAGTCAGGAACTGGGCGATCAGTGTCATGAAAAGTTGGGTTTAAACCCCGATACTGGTGAACTTAAATACGATATCGTAGGTATTAAAGGACACGGTGTAGTCGCCATAGACGAAACGCCCTGGAGATCCTTCGAACATATCGAGCGTTTAGAACACATCTGTAAAATAGTTCTAGCCTCTGGGAACTATTAATGACAGAATTAATTTATACACTAGTGATGACACACATCACTATAATCTGCGTTACTCTATACTTACACAGAGGTCAAGCACATCGAGGTATTGAGTTTCATCCTATCCTAAGTCACTTCATGCGTTTCTGGTTATGGCTGACTACAGGCATGGTTACCAAACAATGGGTGGCTATTCATCGTAAACATCACAAAGATACAGATGTCACAGGCGATCCACATTCGCCGCATGTCTATGGTATTTGGCGTGTGTTGTTTAAAGGTGCTTGGCTCTACAATGATGCCAGCAAGAACTCGGCCATGGTGGAAGCCTATGGTGTAGGCACACCTGATGACTGGGTGGAACGCAACATCTACAGCAGCCACAGCAAGTGGGGCATCACTGCCCTGCTGATCTTGGAGACATACTTGTTCCATGGCTGGGGCATAGTGATGTGGTTAGTACAGATGGCTTGGATTCCGTTTTGGGCAGCCGGTGTGGTCAACGGTCTAGGACACTGGTGGGGTTATCGTAATCATGAAACTAATGATCATAGTCGAAATATTTTTCCATGGGGTATTATAATCGGCGGCGAAGAACTACACAACAATCATCATCGCAGGCCTGCAGACCCTAGACTGAGTCATCGAGCATTTGAGTTTGATATTGGATGGTTCTGGTTATCTATTTTTAGAATTTTTAAATTAGCCAAATTACGTTCATAAGTAGTTGTATGACTAATCGAATTCTTATTATGGGGCTTCCGGGTGCTGGCAAAACTACTCTGGCCATGGCACTAGTTAAAAAACTACAGGAAGCAAATCTTACTTGTGGGCACTTAAATGCAGACGAGGTCCGATCTATGTTCAACGATTGGGACTTTAGCGAGACAGGCCGACTTCGACAAAGTAAACGTATGCGCGAGTTAGCAGATCAAAGTACTTTTGAATACATGGTCTGTGATTTTGTTGCGCCGCTGGTTGAAATGCGTAATAACTTTAAAGCCGACTGGACTATCTGGGTAGATACTATCGATCAAAGCCGATACGAAGACACTAATCGAGTTTTTGATAAACCTACAATCTACGACTTTCGCATCACCGAACAAGATGCCGACAAATGGGCAGATTTTATTGCCGAGCATATTATTGATAATCGTCGCCGTCCTACATTTGATTGGCGCAAAGAAACTGTTCAGATGTTGGGCCGTTGGCAGCCGTGGCACCAAGGACATCGAGCATTGTTCGAAAGACTTTTAGCCCGGACAGGTCAAGTGGTCATACAGATTAGAGATGTACAAGGATGGCAAGATTCAAATCCCTTTAATGTTAACCAGGTTACTGATTTTATCAAGCGTGATTTGGAGCCACTATATCAAGGACAATTTGAAATAATGTTAGTACCTAATATCGTACACATAGGTTGGGGACGTGGAGTTGGGTATACATCCGGAGAAGAAACATTCGACGAATCAATTACTGATATCAGCGCTACAAAGATTCGCAAAGCCATGGGTTATGAAAAATAAATTGTTATTCTATTAACAAATTTTTAGGTACTTGTTTGTACCAGAACTTAGATTCTTCGTTGGCAATCTGTTTTAACTCTGTATCGGTATAATGCTCGCCCAGCTCGTTTTGATCAACCCACTTGTTGTAAACTTCTATACACTGATCAAAGTTTTTAATAA
>JACCDP010656929.1_pt1 | contig 24192 bp, 35 predicted proteins | sample 7445841 | NCBI WGS metagenome assembly JACCDP01 (sample SAMN15323441, study PRJNA562643) | freshwater metagenome | isolation source: river surface water | place: USA:Blue River Watershed | collected 2017-08-17
GGCCTGCGCCGCCCTGGCCTCGGCCGTGGCCGCCGTCGTGGTGTTGCCCAGCGCCTGCGCCAGGGCATCCTGCGCCTTGCCGGCCGCCTGCACCTTGGGCGCCGCAGCTCCGGCCGCGTTGCCAACGGCACCGATAGCGCCGGCCGCCGCCTGGGCCGAGCGGCCCGCCCCGGTGACCTTCTTCGAGGTGACGTCGGCCGCATCGCCCACCTTGCCGATCTGCGCCGCAGCCGTGGCCGATACCTTGGTGGCGTTGAGCAGCGGCGAGTTGTCGATCTCGAAACCGAGCTTGGCGATGTCGTCCATGTTCAGGTGGGCTTCTCAGCCTGGGTGGCGAAGTAGGCTTCGTCGAGAGCGCGGATCGCATCGACCTCCCACGGGCGCAGCGGCCACGCCTTCAGCCGCACCCATGCGTCGATGTCGGCATGGCTGATCGGCGACAGGCCGAAGCCGCTGGCACCGCGGGCGCGGTGCAGCTCCAGGAAAGTGTCCCACAGATGCGCGCCAGCGGGCGGCATCGGCGGCGGCTCGGGCAGCGGCTTGCCGGTCTGGCGCGCTACCGCCCGGTAGTGATCGGCCATGCTCGACCCGGCGTGCGTCCGGGCCATCGAGAACAGGTGCCGCCCGCGCTCGATCAGGCCTTGGACGACACCGGCAAGAAATTTCGCCGCTGCACGATGAAGCCGTCGACCTGCTCGCGGATCACCGGAAAGCGCGTGTAGAGCTGGCGCGCGGCGTCGACAGAGAACGGGATCGGCTCGCCCTGGCGATCGAGGAAGCCGGACCAGTCCTTGGTGCAGCGGGCCATCACGTCGATGGCGTCCACCTTGGCCTCCTCGGGGTCGGCATGCGCCGTCTCGCCCTTGGCCTGCGCGGCCGCCGCGGCCTGGATCCGCTTGTGCGTCTGCTGGTGGACGAGCCGCTGGTAGAGCGGGCTGTCGGGGCCCAGGAGCACGAGGCTGTGCGGCTCGCCCCTGGAGTTGAGGAGCGGCTGGCCGTCGAGCCCGTGGATCACGAGCGTGGCCCCGTCGACCGATCCGGTCAGGGTGTCGATGGCGTCGAGTGCGAAGTCCATGCTCAGGCCTCCCCGGCAAGCCGGCTCTTGAGCGCGTAGCCCATCAGCGGCCACACCTTGGCGACGGCGTTGGCGCGGGCAACCTTGCGGCCCACCTCGGCGTCGAAGTTCTCGGGGCTGGCGCAGGCCGATTCGCCGGTGACGGTGAAGCCGTTCTTCAGCACGAGGACGCAGAAGGTCAGCAGCGACAGCGGCCCGCGGACGTTGGGGTTGTGGATCACGTAGCTGGCGCCAGCCACACCATGGGAGGCCGTGAAGTAGTGCTCCGAGGCGATGTTCCCCTCGATGTCCGCCGGCGTGATGCGCGGCGCGGTCAGGCCCTTGGCCTGGATCTCCTGCTCGATCTGGGTGTCTGTGCTCATGGGTGCTCCTGGAATGACGAACGGCCCCGCAGGGCCGTCGAAGTGTAGCGTCACGCGCCTATCAGGCGTTCGAGCGCTGGATCACCAGGGTCGAGGCATCGCGGCCGGAGCCCGCCGTCGGCAACAGCGCCTGGAACGGGAAGGTGGCGATCACGCCGCCATCCGGGCCCACGGTCTTCGAGAAGCCCGAGAACTTCACGCGCTGCATGTTGAAGACCATGAAGTCGGCCGGGCTCGAACCCACGACCGGCAGGTCGAGCTGGCAGACGATGTCGATCTCGCTCTCGGCCACGAAGGCGTCGATCAGGCTGGTGTCCTCGATGTAGGCCGAGACGTTGCCGGTCAGGATCATGCGCCCGAAGAAGATCTCGGGCGCGATCGGCGAGCCCACCACGCCCTGCATCGAGAGGTTGTTGGCGACCTGGAAGTCCAGCGCCGTCACCACCGCCCGCTCGGCCCCGGCGACGCGCAGCCCGCCGCTGATCCCGGCGAAGATCCCGGTGTTGGGGGCCGCCGTCGGCGCGCTGAAGTAGGGGCTTGATGCGGCGGAGAGGATCGTCCCGTCCCGGCCCATCATGTCCCAGGAGACCGTCGCCATGCCGTTGGGCGGCAGCGAGATGCTCGCCGAGTTCAGGCGAACCCCGACGTACCGCTCGGAGTTGTCGAGGTCCGGGTTGGTCTGCTCGATCGTGTAGGAATCCTTGGCCGTGCCGATCGTGAGCTTCCGCCCCTGCACCGCCATGGCGAAGGTCGAGACCGCCACGGCGATGTCGGCGGCCGGGGCCGGAAAGACCGTCACCGTGCGGTTGCTGGTCCCGCCGAAGGCGACGATCCGGTAATTCCGGTTGAGGTTGCCCGTGGCCCCGGTCGAGAAGCGGAAGACGTCGCCCAGGCGCAGGCCCAGCGCGACCGGGTCGCCGCCGCCGAAGGTGAACGTCCCGCTTGAAACGCTCGCCGCGACGCTGGTCAGTTGCGAGTTCGTCAGGCTGGTACCGGCGGCCCAGGTGCCGCGCAGCAGCGAGGCCAGCCAGTCGTCGTAGGTCTGGAGCGACAGCTCGCCCTCGATCCCGCCGGTGACGCTGCGCATGCCGTGACGGAGATCCGACACCTGCTGATCGGTGCGCACCTCGTTCGACGCGAAGGCTTCCTTGGCGAGGCTGAGCGAGGAAGAGACGCGGCGGATGTACTGGCTCGATCCGGCGCCAGCCGGGGTGCCGAAGGTCGACTCCTTGGCGTAGGCGATCGAGACGTTGACGGCGTTCTGCAGGGCCATGGTGATCTCCGGAAATCAGGTGAAAGTGTAGGCGATCAGGGTCGCCGAGACGGTGGTCTGCAGCCAGTCCGGCTCCTGCCGGAGCGGGCTGCGCTCGACCTGGGTGATGAGCGCCGACTGCCCGCCGTAGACCACGGAAGCCCCCGGACGAAAGCCGTCCATCAGCGCGCTGGCGGCCTGCTCGATCGCAGTCGTTCCCTGGCCGGCCGGGTAGTTGAGGGTGAAGCTGGCGACGATGGTGTGGGCGATCGCCGCACTGGAGCCCATTCCGCGCACGGCCGAGCCGGTCGGACGCAGGACCTCGGCCAGGAACGGGACGCCGCGCTCGGGCTCGAAGGCCAGGCCCTCCCAGTGGCGCTGGGCAGGCAGGCCGGCGACCGTTCCCAGGCGCTGGCGCACGCCCGAGCGGACGTTGGGGTGGACGTTGGCACTCACGAGAGCTTCAGCTCCTGCGCCACGGCCGCCACGACCTGCGGCCAGCGCTTGATCTGGTCGCCCACGTAGAACCGGCCCTGCTGGTTGTAGCTGCGGCCGAGGCTGTCCTCGCCGACGAAGCCGTACTCCAGCCGCATGGCGTACCGGGCGTTGTTGATCAGGTAGAAACGCTCGCCGCGCTTGAGGCCGGCCACGGTGAGCGCCACCTGCGCCATCCGGGCAGAGCCAGACTTGTCGGGCGATGCGGCGCCAGTGGCCGGCGCGCCGATCGACGGCTGCCAGGAGCCGCGCAGAAAGCCCGTGTCGACCGGCGTGGCCTGGATGACGTTGCGGCTCATCCGGAACGCCGACTGGCGCGCCAGGGCGTCGAGCTTGTCGCCGACCTGGGTGGCCCAGGCGCCGAGCGTGGCCTTGAACTGCCTGCCGTTGGCCATGGTCACTCCGCGTAGGCCAGCGTGTAGATCGCCCCGTCGGCCGCCGGGTCGTAGGTGGCCGACCAGATGATCGTCCAGGACTTGCCGCCCCAGGTGACCACGTCGCCGGGCTCGGGTCGGACGATCTGCGACTTCTGCGCGATGTGCAGCTCGATCAGGTCGCGGCGCTCCAGCGAGCCCACCCGGAACTCGGCCGAGCGGCCGGGCGGCACGCCCACGGCGCGGAAGGTGTAGCTCGCGGTGGTGGTGGTGCGCGCCTGGGTGACCGGATCGAAGGTCGCGGTCGCGGTGCGCTGCAGCGGCAGCGGCGCGCCCTTGGCCTGGATCAGCCGCAGCGCCGCGTCGGTGAGGGCGGCATAGGTCGACACGGGCTCACACCTCGCCCGGCGTGTCGTGCAGCCCCAGCGAGATCGCCGAGGCCGCCGCCGGTGCGGTCCAGCCCGGGCCGCCCATGCGGCCGTGCTCGTCGCGGAAGAACGGCCGAAGCAGCTCCATGGCCACGGTGTAGACCGTGCCTGTCGGGGCGCCGTCGGCGTAGGTGGTGCTGATCGGCCCGACGCTCTCGGAGATGACCTTGCCGCCACGGGCGAGGTCGGTGAAGAGCGATGTCGACGCGGCCCGCAGCGCCAGCTCGGCGCAGGCGTCCTTGACGCGCTTGGGCACGCCCTGGACCTCGTAGCCCGACCAGTCGAACAGGCCGGTGCGCGGGAACTCCAGCGCCTGCGCCGGACGCAGCCGCGAGGCCTTGTAGCGCTTGACGCTGTCGACGTAGGCCGAGGCCTGCCGCAGCGCCTGCTCCTGCACCTCGAAGTCGAGCTCCTCCCAGGCGGCGTTGCCGCGAAGGCGGTGGTAGGCCGACGCCTGATTGACCGAGAGATAGCTCTCGGCGGCGCTCAGGCCGGTGCCGTCCTCGACGATCAGCGCCATTGTGGCGAGCCCTCCAGGCCGGCGCTCAAGCCGCAGCCGCGGCTTCGGCCTCGGCCTTGCTCATGGGCCCGTCCTCGGTGCCGTCCGGGTGGACGACGTACCAGCGGCCGAAGCCCTTGTGTACGGCCGTCTTGCCGCTCAGCGCCGCGGCCACGGCCGCATCGACGTCGTCACCGTCGTCGGGGTCGATCTCCTGGCTGGCAGGTGCCGCAGCGGGCGCCTGGGCCTGCAGCAGCGTCGGCAGAACCTGGGGCGGGAGCGGGCTGATCGTGCGGTTCTCGTACATCTGCCGCAGGCGCCGCTCGCCGAGCGAGGTCTTGTCCAGCCGATCGCCGGGCACATAGGCGCGCCCGTTGATCGTGACGACGCGCACGACCTGGAAGTCGTAGAGCGGACTGAACGGCAGCGGGTGGTTGAAGCGCGACATCGGATCCTCGGGCGGGCAGCGGTTTCAGCGGCGCAAGACGGCCCGAAGGCCGCCCCGCGTCAGGCGACGATCGAGTCCCAGAAGTAGCCGAGATCCGCCGCGACCAGCTTGCAGTCGAAGGCCATCTCGATCTCGACGCGATCGCTCGCCAGCGGCTCCATGCGGAACTGCTTGATGCGCGAGCCCTCGGCACCGGCGCCCATGTAGCCGGTCCACGAGAACACGTAGCCGGCCGACGGGGTCATCAGGCCCGGGCTCGGGTTCGCATAGGCCAGGAGCGCCTTCTTGCCGCCGATGAAGCTGTGCGAAGCCGCACGGCCCTCGGCCGCGGTGTTCTCGATCGCGTTCATGATCTCGATCGATTCCACCTCGAACAGGCGGGCGAGCGCGTCGCGGCTGGCCTGGGCGGGGCCGCCGGCCGTCTGGCCGTACTTGATCCGGTCGATGATGTCCGGATGGTCCACGAGCGCGTCATAGACCTGCCGGCCCAGCACGAGCTTGTTGGGCTCGAAGCCGGTCGACTGCAGGATCGCCGTCTTGGCCGCGCGCACATTCTCGATCGGGTTCGAGTTTGCGTCGCTCCACTGCAGCACGTTGCCGCCGGTCGGGTTGCTGGCCACGCCGTCCACGTCGTTGGTCCAGACGCCGCCCTGGAAGTAGCGGCTGACCCAGATCTTCTCGCGCTTGATCAGCGCCTTGTGCGTGACGAACGCCGTGGCCTCGCGGTCCGGGTTCAGCATCGCGTCGGCGTTGCTGCGCACCTGATCCGGGATGTCCTTGTGGAAGGCGTAGACCGGCGCGTAGTAGGTCGGCGTGTTGTCCAGGCGGTAGCCGCCGCCCGCGGACTCGGTGGCGGGCGCCCGCTCCTTCATCTCGTCGCGGTTGAAGTCGCCGCGCTCGTAGGTGTAGTAGCGGTCGCTCTGCTTCGAGACCGGGATGTTGGGGAACACCCGGGCTGCCACGAAGTTCGCGGCGTTCTGCAGGAAGGCGATTGAGATGTTCGAAAGCGGGACGTTGACATGGACGTCGCCGGGAGTCGGTTGCATGGTGGTCCTCCGGTATCAGGTCGAGGTTGCGGTGATGCGCCCGGCGATCAGGCAGCGGTGGTGGGCGCAGCGCCCGAGCTGGTGAGCAGCACAGCGAACACGTCGTCTGCAGACGCGCTCTCCAGTGCAACACCGATGACGCTGGAGCCGATCAGGGCGTCAGCGGCTTCATGCTGCTGCGTGTCCGTCCGCCCGAGAACGGCAGCCTTGAGCTTGCCGCTCGCGTCGGCCGCGACCAGGGCGCCGGCCGTGATCGAGCCGCCAGCCACGGCCTTGGAGACCGGGCCCACGGTCACCACCGTGGCGGTCTGGCCGGCGGTGGGCTTGTTCTGCAGGATGCCGATGGCGAACTCGCCGGCACCGGCCAGCGCGGCCTGCCCGGACGAGTTGACCTTGACGGCGCGGAACTGCGCGGCCGAGAGATCGGCGGCGGCGACCAGCGAGTGGACGGTGCCGGTGTTCTGAAAGCTCATGATGTCCTCCGAGGAAGGTGGTGGTCAGCGGCGCATCAGCCGGCGCGGCGCTTGTTGACGTAGGCGCCGTAGAGCGCCGGGTTCTGGTCGACCGCCTTGGCGTAGGCCGCCTCGTAGGTCATGCCGGTGTTGGCCTTCTGGATCTCGTCGGCCTTGGCCTTCAGTAGCTCGGCCGGGTCGCCCTCGACCGCGGCAGCCGCGCCCATCGCCTTGAAGAGCGGCGACGCGCCAGCGATCTCGCCGGCCGACTTGAGCAGCTTCTCCAGGGCCTGGGCGTCGTCGGCCGTGGTCATGCCCTTGGCGACGCGCACCAGGAGCGGGCCCACCTCGTCGGCGTTGCCGAAGCCCAGGGCTTTGGCCTTGGCGATCGCGGCCTCGGCGTCCTGCTTGTCGCGGGCCTTCTGCAGCTCGGCCTTGGCGTCGGCCTCGGCCTTGCGGGCCTTGACGATCGCCTCGCGGGCGACCTCGGGCAGCGACTTCAGGAACGCATCGTCGGCGGCAGCCGGGTCGACCGCCTTGGCGATCGTGCCCTCCAGCTCGGCGATGCGGGCGTCCTTCGCCTTGACGACGTCGGTCAGCCCGGCGTTGGCCTTCTCCAGCTCGTCGAGCTTGGCCTCGGCGGCCTCCAGCGACTTGCTCAGCTCTTCCAGATCCATCTCGATCTCCTGTCTCAGTGCAGCGGCGGGGGCCGCAGATTTCGCCATGGCGCGCCGGCCGCGCTGAGCCATGTCGCCGTCATCGTCGTCCATGTCGTCGTCGTCGTAGTCGTCCGACTTCTTCATGCACGAGCCCTTCTTCATGCAGGCGTCCGGCGTCTTGCAGTCGCCGCACGGCTTCATCTTGGCCTTGAAGATCTCGACCTTGGCGCCAGGGTTCGCGCCGTCGTCGACGAGGCTGATCTCTTCGATCTTCATGTCGGAAAGTGCCGTTGCCATCAGTCCTCCAGCTTCTTGCGCTTGCCGCGACCGCCGATCGAGAAGGCCTTCAGCTCGCCCGAGGCGACCCGCTTCTGCACCTGCTCGTCGTTGATCTGCATCCCGATCCACCAGCCGCGCCGGGTGTCGGCGATGCCCAGCGCCTTGGCGAAGGCGTCGTCGATGATCACGCTCTCGACCACCTCGCCGACCTGGGCGCCCTTGTGCATGGCCTTGGCCACGCGGGCCTCGGTGACGAACTGGTGGGCGGCCTTGCGCAGCTCGTCCATGGCGATCACGTCGCCCTGCCAGTCCTCGACCGGCTTGCCGTCAACGGCGGCGACCGAGGCGAACCCGCGGACAAAGCGGCCGCCGGAGTCGGCCTTCTCGAAGGCGAAGCTCAGGTCGAAGTCCATGGCTGGTTCTCGTCAGGGCAAAACAAAAGCCGCATCTCTGCGGCTTATTTGACCACACACGGATCGGCGGTTGTGGGACCTACGTTGCGAGGTCCGCGGGGTTGTCCAGGCCCAGCAGCGCGTGCGCCGTGTCCTCGATCAGCGCGTCGATCCGGAAGCGCGCCGCATCGTCGTCGATGGCATCGTCCTCGCGCTCGACCAGGATCGCCATCAGGTCGGCAGCCGCCATCGCCAGGAACACCTCGACGGCGTCCTCGGGCTGTGGCGCCTCGGCGAACCTCCGCGCCAAGGAGGCGCCGAGCTGCTCGGGCGAGTTCCAAGGCAGGGCGAAGTAGGCGCTGTCCCGGCCCATGAAGATCGCGGCGTAACGCTGGGCCAGCGCGCCCGCGGCGCTCACCGCCTGCTCGCCGCTGATCTCGTCCTTGTGGTAGCGCACCCGGTTGGCGGTCAGCTCGCCCAGGTACTCGCGCACCAGACCCTCGACCACCTCCATGCTGCCAAGGGCCGGCCGCGCGTCCAGGAACTGGGCCATGCCCTCGGGCTTGCCGCGATCCGCGGCACGCGCCTTCGAGCCCTCGATCTCACGCTGGTCTGCCATGGCCTGTGTTCCTGTGCTGGGCCGATTGTGGCACCTCTCAGACGTCGTCCGGCGGCAGCATCAGGACCACCAGCTCGACGCGCTCCTTTACACCCGGGTAGTTCTTGTTGTCGTTGGGGATCTTCTTGACCTCCTGGATCATGAAGCGCGAGTTCGGCAGGTAGGTGATCTCCTGCTCGCCCGCGAAGGAGCCGGAGCCGAAGCTGTCGACCGCCTTGGCGCCCGGCGCGAAGACGATGCGGACCCGGTGCGGGCCGAAGTGCTTGGTCGCGGTCGGGCTCATCGACGTGCAGGCGGATCCGGCGTCCTGGTAGATGGTCCCGGGCCCGGACTGGAACAGCTTCTCGATCATCTCGTCCGGCATGTGCTGCCAGCGGTAAATCGACGTTCCAGGCGGCTTCGTCTGCGCGTAGGCGGTCGCGGCCTTGGCAACCGCTCGCAGGTCGTTGCCGGCGCCATCCTTCTGCTTGCCCGTGCGGAACAGGTCGTTGTAGGAGCCCGACGCCTGAATGCCGTTGATGAAGGCCTTCGTCAGCTTGTCGGCCTTCTTGTAGTCCTCGTAGGCCTTGGCCTTGTCGGCGTCGCTGACGTCCATCAGCTTCTTCGGCATGAACGATGCCGGGTCTGAAACCTTGCCGAGCGCGATCCAGTACCCGAGCTGCTCGTTGCTCTTGGCCTTCTTGACGGTGGTGCCGAAGGGCTTGGTCGGGAAGGACTTGGCGACCGCGTCCAGGCTCGACGCCTTGGTGGCGGTGAAGGGCTTGAACGGCCGCGGCGGGTTGAGGATGGCCTCCATCTGCGCCACGGCGGCGCCGTAGAAGGACTGCAGGTCCTTGGCCGGGTGGTCGGAGATGTGCCCCTTGCCGATCGGCTGCCCGGTCTCCTTGTCCAGCTTGTCGTAGGTGAGGCCGCGCAGGGCATCGAGGTTGCCGGCATCGAACAGGGCCTTGATCTTGGCGCTCAGCTCGGCGTTCTGCTGGTTCACCCACGGCTTGGTCGACTTGCCGAAGGACGGCACGGGCGGCAGGTTGGACTTGCTGGTGTCAATCTTCGAAGTGTCGACCGCGGCCTTGGTGGCCGGGTGCGGAGCCGGCGCCGCAGCACCGACCGATGCCAGCGCCGCCGCGGCCTGCGGGGCCGGGATCCCGCCGGTCAGCGACGGGTGCGTGTTGGCCTTCTGGCCGGCCACGACCTTGAGGTCCGAGCCGAGCGCGGCCAGCGCGTCGTTGGCGAGCTGCGCCTGCTTCTTGCCGTAGGTGTTGGTGCCGTAGTTCAGGCTGATCAGGCCCTTCAGGTCACCGGCGTCGGCGAGCTGCTTGATCGTGTCGACCTTGGCGTTGTGCGAGGCCGCGTTCGAGTTGCTCGTCGGCAGCTTGGCGCCGTCGAAGTTGGGCAGGGCGGCCACGACCTTGGCCTGGGCCACGGCCTGCGCCTGGGCCACCGTCGCGGGCTTGGCGATCGCCTCCTGCGCGGCCTGGATGGTCGCCGCCTGCTGCTTCTGCGCCTTGGCCTCCAGGTCGGCCACCAGCGCCGCGTGGAAGCCCACGAGCTTCTTGCTGCTGGGCGTATTGCCGCCCCAGAAGGCGGCGCCCTTCATGCCGACCATGGCCTTGAGCCCGGCCACATCGCCGGCGAGGTAGAGCGCCTCGGTTTGATTGGCCATCGCGGTGTAGTTGGCGTCGGACTGTAGGCCGGTGTTGAATGTGGGCTTGTTGGCCCAGACCGACGTCGGGATGCCGGAGGCCGGGGCTTTCGCCCGTCGCTGGGCTGGCGCAGGGGCCGCGGCAGCAGGAGCGGCCGGGGCCGCAGGTGCCGGCGCGGCCGCCTGGGCCGGGGCGAACTTGGCCGGGAGCTGGGCCTGCATGTCCACCACGCCGGCGTCCTGGTAGCCCTTGGCCTTCTTGGACGCGGCCAGCTTGTCCGCCTCCTTGGCCGCCGCCGCGACCGAGCCCATCTCCTTGAACGTCTGCTGCCCGGCACTTCCGGTCTTGCCCCACTGGGTGACGACCGCGGTGCCGACCACCGCCACCTGCCAGAACTTGTCGGACTTGCCGTCCTTGAAGGTGAGCTTCTCGGCCTTGGCCGCGACCGAGGTCGGGGCAAACGACTCGGCCGGAGCGGCAGCCGGCGCCGCGGCAGCGGGAGCAGCGGGAGCAGCGGGCGCGGCAGGCGCAGCCGGTGCCACGGGTGCGGCGGCGGCCGCCTGGGCCGTACCCTTCAATCCGGCGCGGGTCAGGATGTCATCGCGCCGGGCGATCAGCGTCTGCGCGAGCTTGGCCTTGGCCGCGGCATCGCCGGGCCCGTGGGCGTCGACCAGCTTCTTGATGGTGTCGTCGTCGATCCCCTGCAGCTTCTTGGCGGACTCCTGGAGCTGGCTCGCGGTCATCTTGCCGTAGACCGCCTTCTGCTCCGGCGTTGTGGTGCGCATGCTGTCCCACTCGTCGGCCTTGGGGCCGAAGGAGTCCTTGGGCAGGCCCTGCGCCCGGAACAGGATCGCCCCGCCAGGATCGATGTTGATCGCCTTGCCGTCCTTGATGACCGTGTTGTCGGCGCCCATGCCGAGCACGTCGTAGTTGCCCAGCCATGCGTGGACCGCAAAGTCGGCCTGCGTCGCCGCGAGGTGCGCGGCCTTGCTGGTGTTGAGCTTCTCGAAGCCCTCCAGCATCTTGCCGGCGACACCGAGCCCGCCGCCGTGCTTGTCCTCCAGGTCGACCAGCTTCATCTCGACCGTGCCGGCGCCCACGGCAGCGATCAGCTTCGACGCCAGGACCTCGTTCTTCGCCCGGTCGTCGGACTGCGCCTGGGTGACGGCGCCCTGCACGAGCTTGGCGTTGCCCTTGACCAGCCACTCCTGCTGGCCCTTCATGTCGAAGTAGATCGCCCCCGGGTTCGAGCCGCCCGGCTTGGCGGCGATCTGGTTCATGTCCGAGACCTTTTCGGGCCCACCGGCGATCTTGGTCGCGGCGGCCACGGCCTTGGGCTTGGCCTGCAGCGTATCGACCAGGGCCCCGGCGTAGTAGGCGTTCATCGCCGCCCACTTCGCCTGCGAGTTCAGGCCCTTGCCGCCGCCCTGATTCCATGCGTCGAGCTTCGGGGCGTTCTTCGCGGCGTAGTCCTTGAGCGCCTGCAGGTTGTTGTCCACGGCCAGGGCGTAGAGCGCCTGGGCGGACTTCTGCGGTCCGGGGTTCGACGACGAGCCGATCTTGGCCGGCGGCGTCGGGATCCCGGCGCCGTCGTAGGCCTTGAACTGCCCGCCCACGGGCGTGCCGGCAGGCCAGCGCGGCTGCTTCTCCCAGGCCCCGCCGGGCTTGGCCGGTCCGCCCGGTGCGGCGGCCTTGGCCTTGGCCAGCAGCACCCGCGCGCGGGCGAGCAGGCCCTTGGCCTTGGCCAGCGAGCCGCCAACCTCAATCTCGGCCTGCATGGCGTCGGTGATGGCCTTGTCGACGCCCATGTTCAGCAGGGACTTGAGCTTGCCCACCGGGGCCAGACGCATGGCCTGGGTTTCCCAGCCCATGTCCTTGGGCGTGCCGGAGACGCGGCGGGCCACGTAGTAGCGGGCCTTCGAGGTGGTGCGCTCGAAGTCGCCGAGCACGCCGGTGATCTCGACCTTGAGCCCAGTCTCCTCGTAGGCCTCCTTGATCGCGTTGGCCTGCATCGGCAGGCCCGGCTCCATGGTTCCCTTGGGGAATGTGTGCTGGTACCCGCCGAACTCGTTGGTCGGCTTGGTGAGCCAGACCCGGCCGTCGGGCTCGACCACGACCACGCCGGTGCCGACGCCCTTGCCGGGAGCGGGCTCGAACGGATCCTCGTCAATACGGGCGTTCTGGCCGGCCACGGTGGCCCAGCCAGCGTCGTCGGCGGGCGGCTTCCAGGGGCGGAAGGCCACGCCGTTGAGCGCCGCGGGCGTGTCGCCGCCGGGGACGAAGGTCGCGACCTTCTCGGGGTCGGCCCAGGTCTCGGGCGCGCTGGACTTGCTCGGGTAGTTGATCGTGACCGGCTTGCCCTTGTCGTCGAACCCAGCCGGGTGCGGCTTGGCACCGGGCGGCGGGCCCTTGGGCGCGGACGACGCGCTCCAGAGCGAGCCCTGGGCCCCTGAGCCGCCGCCGCCGGACGAGGCCGACAGCGGGCCGGACAGGCCGAGCTGGGGGGCAGCGAAGCCGCCACCGGCGCCACCCTTGGCCGGGGCGAACTGCCCGCCCTTCTTGCCCGGAGCACCCGCCGGCCAGCGGCTGATCTTCGCCACCAGTGCATCGACCCGCTTGCGCAGGTCCTTCCGATCCTCGGCCGCGACGATGCCAGCCGCCCAGGCCTTGCCGGCGTTGCCGCCCCAGAGCCACCACGCGATGGTCCCGGCCGTGGGCCCGCCGTCGGGCTCCTTGGCGTCGGGCCGGTAGTTCTTGGCGTGGCGGGAGAAGAAGCCGTGCATCCGGCGGACGGTCTCGATCGAGACGGCGTCGCCGTTGGCCAGGTTGGCGGCGCGCTGCACGCCCGAGCCGATGCCCTGGTCGCTGGCCTCCGCGTTGGACAGACCGCCGCGGCCCCACTTCTTGCGAGCCTCCAGGCCCCGGCGAGCGGCGGACCTCACGCCCTCGGGCGGGACGTGGCCGTCAGCCTTGGCGATCTGGGCAGCGAGGACGGTGGCGCGCAGCTTGGCGAGCTGCACACGGAGCAGGGTGGTGTCTGGCATGGCTGGCTGACGGCTGACCCGTACACTCGGCCCGAATGGACCGGCTCGACGATTCGGCAGTGTACCGACGGCTGATGTCGCTGTGCGACGAGCTGTCGGAGCTGGCGGATTCCTGCTGGTCGCCCAGGACGTCCCGGGCGGTGCACTGGCTGGCCTGCGTGGTCGGCCGGATCGCGTTCCTGCTCAGGCAGGCGCGTTAGAGCTGCATCCGATGGTCAGTTGTCGCGCAGAGCGTCCTGGGCTTGGTACTCGAACCCGAACCTGTCCTTCAGCTCTTTGATCTGCGCCCGCAGCACGTTGCCAAGGATCCGGTCACCCTTCTTTCCATCCAATGAGCCGATCGTGTCCTCGATGGCTTCGACCATTTCCCTGCCGGCGGGGTTGTTCAGGACGTCGATGAGGGACGCTTTCCGACCGGCGGGCTTGGCGCCGCCGCCTCCTCTTCGGCCCTCGTGCGGGATGCCATCGCCGTCACCGTCGCCAGGGATCCGCGGCCGCCCGACGCGCTTCGCCTTCTCGATGGCAGCGTCGACGGCTTGGTGCAGGTTGGCGATACGCGTCTCGATGTCCATCACTGGTCCTGAAGTTGTGCCGGCTCGAATGGCTGGACCCAGATTGTGCAACGGCAGTTGGGATGCAGGGGCGGCAGCATCTGCGCCCCCTTGGGCGTGGCGAACGGCTGGCCGAAGGCGACGCCGAGCTTCGGGTTCATGCGCGGAACCGGCGCGCAGAGCGAGCACAGGCGCTCGTCGCGGGAGAGCACCCACTGCCGGCGGATGTTCTCCTCGGGCACCGTGCCGCTGGCGATGGCCTGTCGCCATGCGTCCTGCACGCCGAAGTTGGTGGTGCGCAGCGCCTCGGTCCGGGCGATCGTCTCGGAGCGGTACTTCAAGTACTTCCGGGCGTAGGCCTCGACCATCTTGTCGATCTGCGCCGGCGTCAGCGGCTTGCCCTGCTGCATGGCGCGCTGGAGCTGGCCGTCGAAGCGGAAGTCGCGCAGCCGGCGCTCCAGGATCCCGTCCTTGAGCTGGCCGTCCTCGTCGAGCGCGTAGACCTGTGCCCCGCCCGGGGCCCGGCTGATCTTGCCGCCCAGGTTGTAGCCGCCGGCCGAGCGGCGCAGGTGGAAGGTCTCCAGCTCCTTGCGGAAGTTCTTCACCGCCTGGGCCTGCCGGTCGGTCAGGCCGATCACCTGCCGGACCTGTCGGGCGGTGTCGCGTGGGTTGCGGCCCTCGGTCATGCCGGCGGTGAGGTACTGCCGGATGCCATCCTTCGTCGTGTCGTTGATCTGGCGGATCAGGCCCAGGCTGTAGGTCGAGAGCCAGTCGATCAGGCGCGGGTTGAGCTGGTTGAACGCGAAGGTGGCGCCGGTGATGCGGGTGGCGATCTGCTTCGCGCCGAGCGCGCCCGCGGCCCAGGTGGCGTCCTGCAGGGCGGCGGCCACGAGCCCGGCGCCATCGGCCGGCAGGCCCAGCAGCGCCAGCACCTTGCCGACGTCGCCGCTCTCGATCGCGGCCACCACGGCCTCCAGCGACACGGCCCCGGCCTGGGCCTGGAAGGCGCCGAGGAGCGCCTTGGCGAGCGCCGGCTCCAGCTTGGCGGCGAATGCCTCGATCTGGTCGGGCACGCGATCGGCGCGCTCCTTGCGGATGGCCTGCGGCAGCAGCAGCGCCGGGCGGAGTCGGCGGTAGGGTCCGGCGCTGACCTGTATCATTTCCGTGATAACCCCTAGTTGCAAAAGGCGCGTGGCGCGCCTATAGTTCACCCCATCGCAGCACCGAATCATCCCACAAGGAGCCCAGCTTGAAGCCGATCGCCTTCTTCGCGCACAGCGACATTGTTGCCACCGGCACGAATCCTGAAATGGCCGACTACACCAACCCGCGCGGCACGATCTACGGCATGGCCGCCTACGTGGTGGCCGAGGATGCGGACGGCTCCCGCTGCCGCATGCACGTCGCCACCGGATGCCGAGATGCCGATGTCCTCCCGGCGGCCGAACGCCTCGCGGAGGCGCTGACAGCTCGCTTGGCGGCCGGCAAGCTCCCCATCGGCTTCGACCGCTGGGAAGATTGCCGCCCAGCCTACGGCAGCGCCGCCTACGTCGCCTTCGGTCAGTACGACGACATCGAGCTGGAGCGCCGCGAGGCTGAAGACGAGGCCATGTTCGCCTGACCAACCACCGACAAGGAGCCCTGGACCATGAAGCACCCCACCCGCCCGATCCTGCGCAAGGGAAAGACCCTGTTCGAGGTGATCGATCAGCTCGAAGCCGGAGTCGTGGCCTACATGGCCGGCAAGCGCGGTATCACCGAGCCCGAGCTGCGGAACCTGATCACCAGCGATGCCGAGGTGCGCGCCTCCTGGATGCGCAAGAACGCCCGCGCGCTGGCCTCCACCGGCCTCGACCCGGCCAAGCTGGTCGGCCGCTGATCCACCCACCACAGGAGCCTGCAACATGCCCCGCATTACGTTTCCCGGTCTTCTCGCCCTCGCGCTGGACGCTTGGTATCAGCGCTCGTATCCCCTGGACCCGCGCCGCCGCAGCGATGCGTGCGCTGCCGATTTCAACGTCTCGCCGACCCTCCTGTGGCGCTACACGCAGCTCGACTTCGGCCGCCGCGCCGACGGCGACTGAGGCCTCCGCTGCGATGGCAGCGGCAAGCCCAGGCGGCTTGCCAGTGTCATCCCGACACGCATCCAGGAGCATCGCCCATGAAAGCATCCCACTTCAGAACCCCCCGCAACCTCGCCGAGTGCGACTTCACCGTGGGCTACCCCACGGCCGGCGAGCGCCTGCGCAGCATCCGTGGGCTGATCGGCCATCTGGCCAGCATCGCCACGATCTGCGCCCTCGGCCTGATGATCGGCTACGCCCTGGCGATGATGGTGCCGGCATGAGGCCGCAGGTTTTCGGGCGCCTTCGCGCCACACAGCACAGCGAGGCCGGGCACATCGTCATCCACGACGACAGGCGCCAGACCAACCAGCACTCGCGCATTGCCACGCTGGACTGGTTCAGCCGCCAGGAGCTCGGGCCGACGCTGCCCGAGGCCGAGGCCATGGCGGTGATGTTCGCCGCGAGCCCCGACATGGCGGCGCTCCTCAAGGAGTGCGCCGACTACCTGGGCTGCATCCCCGAATCGGCTGCCGGCGGCGATGACGCGGCCGTCGACCTCTCCCGCCGCGTGCAGCGGCTGCTCTCCAGCATCGAGGCCCCATGAGCACAACCCCCGAGGTCGGCAAGACCTACCGAATCAAGCACAGCCGCAAGGGAACCTTCAGCGGCATCGTCACAGGCCTGGACGACACATGGGCGAAGGTCCTGATCGTCTCCGGCACTGCCAGAGCCATGCTGGACTACAACGAGCGCGAGGCCGGCGAGACGGTGACGGTTCGCCTGTCGCACTGCGCGTTCGAGGAGGTGCCGGCATGATCCACCAGATGACCATGGCTGGGGACGACTGGCTCAGCGACCGCGACCGCAAGGCAATAGCCCGGGCGCAGGCGGCGCGTGCCAAGGCGGCGCGCAAGGCGGCTCGGGCCCTCATCGACGCAGCCGATGCACTCGGAGAGTTCGCCATGGCGTGCATCGAATGCGATGACGCCTCGGCGCCGCGGGGTGAAGACGACTCGCGGTATCGACTGTCGACCGACATGCGCGACTACGCGGCATGGCTCGAAGGGGTCTATCGATGAAGCGGCAGCACACGCCCGGCCCATGGCGTTGGGAGTTCAATGCAGAGCATCGGCGCCTGCACCTCGTCGGCGGCCGTCCGCGCTACGACCTGACCATCATGGACTTCGAGCGCTGGGGAATGAGTGGCGCCACGATGCGCCTGCGAGACACCGCCGAAGACGGCATGCAGGTCCTGTACCGGGTCCACGAGCGACCGGACTGGATCGCGCCCGAGCCGGGCCGCGAGCATCACAAGAGCTGGCACCAGTTGCTGACGCATCCGGACGCCCGGCTGATCGAGCAGGCGCCGACGCTGCTGCAGGCCCTGGAAACCCTGGTTCGCGTCTGCGAGGCCATGGACCTGGAGAACCAGCACGAGCGGCCGAGCGATGCAGAGTACCGGCAGGCGATGCAGGGCGCGCGCGACGTCATTGGAAAGGCGGTGGGCGTATGACCACCATGCAGATCGACCGCGCCGTTGTCCAGCAGGCGCTGGAGCTGTTGGGTACGTGGGCGAAGCCTCCGGCGCGTTTGTACCGGGTACTGGACGCCCTCCGCGCCGCCTTGGCGCAGCAGGAGGAACCGTGCCCCAACTGCGCCTCCTTGGAGGCACAGAACACCGAGCTTGACCGAAAGCTGGCGGAGCTGGAGCTGGCTGTGCTGGAGGGCCGACCATGCCGTCGATAAGCAACCGCCTCTCCCACTCGACCGCTTATGCCGAGGCCATCACGCTCCTGATCCGCAATGGCGGAACGGTGCGCGAGATCGCGGAACACTCGGGGCTCGGAGACGTCACCGTGCGCAAGCTGGTCCAGGCGCTGCACCGCCGCGGCGTCATCCGCGTGGCGCTCTGGCGCCGCGACCGGCTCGGGCGCGCAGCAACACGGGTCTGGGTCGTCGGCTCGGGGCCGGACGCCGCCCGGCCGCCAGCGACAACGGGGCAGCAGCGCGTCGAAGCCTACAACGAGCAGCGCCGCGAGATCGGCGAGCGCCTGGGCATCCCGATGCGCGACGTCCGCCTGCGGCATCACCGCGGGGCACCAACCCCATGAGCCGCAACAAGCGCCCCCGCAAGGCCTACCGACCCCGTTCGACCGCTGGCGCCTTCGTCATAGCGGCGCAGCTCATGGCCCGCGCCGACTCCTCGGCCACGGAGCCGGCGGCCAAGGACAAGGTCGACACCCTGATGCTGACCTTCTGGTCGGCGATCGATTCCGTTGCCCGGCTGCAGCACCCGGGCCGCGAGGACTGGCGGCAGATTTCGGACGCGATCAACCACGTCGAGACCCTGGTGCTGCAGGGCTACCTTGACCACGAGGCCACGTCGCCGCTGGTCGAAGCGGCCGTGGTCGGCATGGTCAAGGCGGCCGATCGCTGGCAGGCCGGCCAGGGCATGCGCATGGACGCCGCCGGCCTGAACGCGGTGCGGGATGTGATCGGGCTCTACGAGCAGGCCATGCGCGAGCTGCCCGAGATCGTCATCGTGACCGCGCAGATCCAGACCCAGCAGCGGCTTGCACAGATCCTGGCCAGCAAGCCCGTCGTCGACCGGAAGGTCGTGATCATCTGAGCATGCCCGTGCTGTCTCACGCAACCGCAGGGACGTCAAGGCCGATCCGACGGACGCCAAGCGCATGACGCGCCCTTTCCGGCGGTAACCTCTCACCACCAGCAACCACCCATCAGCACCCCACCATCATGACCGAGACCAGCAACATGACCGCCGAAGCAGCGGTCTCCGAGATCGCGGGCGGCATCGAGGCCGTTCGCACCCACGTCGGCGCCTTCGACGCCATCGCCGCCGGCATCGCCCAGATCGAGGCGCTGCACCCGCTCGACGTCATCGTCGGCGACATCCAGACCACGAAGGGCTTGGCCCGGGCGACCGAATCCCGGGCCGCGTGGCGCGATCCACGGATCCGCGTCGAGAAGGCCCGGAAAGAGGCCAAGGCGCCGCTCCTGGCGCTGGGCAAGACCATCGACGCCTTCGCCGCCGGGCTGGAGGCCCGCCTGCGCCAGGGCGAGGAGCACTACGACCGGCAGATCAAGGCCGAGGAGGCCCGCAAGGCCGCCGAGAAGGCCGAGCGCGAGCGCATCGAGCGGGACAGGATCGAGGCGCACGAGCGGCGGCTGGACGCCATCCGCGCCACGGCGCTGACGATGCCGCCATCGCTGCCGGCCGCGGCCATCGCCGGGCGCATCGCCGAGCTGGAGCAGGTCGAGATCGACGAAGCCTGGGAGGAGTACGCCGACCGCGCCCGGGTCACCAAGCGACTGACCCTGCAGGTCATGCAGGACGCCCACGCCGCCGCGGTCGAGCGCGAGGAGGAGGCCGCACGCCTGAAGGCCGCGCGCGCCGAGCAGGCCCGCATCGCCGCGGAGCTGACCGAGCAGCGCCGCGTCCTGGCCGAGCAGGAGGCCGTCATGGCCCGCCAGCGGGCCGAGATCGAGCGGCAGCGGGCCGAGATCGAAGCCGAGCGGCAGCGGGCCGAGGCCGAGCGCCTGCGCGCCCAGCAGGAGGCCGAAGCGGCCGCCGCACGGGCAGCCGAGCCACCGAAGGTCGAGGCGCCGATCCAGCAGCCGGAGGCCAGCACTCCAGCCCCGCAGGCCGAGCCCGCCTCACCCGCACCGGCGCCCGCCGAGCCGCCGCCCGTGCTGCGCCTGGGCGAGATCTGCGACCGCCTGGAATTCACCGTGAGCGCCGCCTTCCTGTCGAGCCTGGGGATCGAGCCATGCGGCACCGATCGCCGGGCCATCCTGTACCGCGCCGACGAATGGCCGGCCATCTGCGATGCGATCATCGCCCACCTGCAGCAGGCACGTTTCGCCTGACCCCACCCAAGGAGAGCACCATGCCGAAGGACGAGTTCATCCGCCGCGCCGCGGCGATCTACAGCGGCGAGGGCGGTCTGCAGCCCGCCGACGCCATGAGCGCCGCCGAGGCGCTCTGGGACACCCACGGGCCGAGAGACGATGCCGAAGCCCTGGCCCGCGAGGATCTCAGCATCTGGGCCGAGAGCGAAGGGGGCGAGCTGTGAGGAGCTTCATCGTCGACCAGACCACCGTCCGCCGGGCCGCCGAGACCCTGCGCTTCTACTGCCACGGCGTCGCCGCCAGCTCCGGCTGGTGGACCGAGCGCGGCACCGGCCGAAACCTGACAGCCAGCTATGACCCGAGCCAGCCCTACGACGGCCGCAACATCGGCGAGCTGCTTTGCCTCGTCCACAGCGAGATCTCCGAGGCCATGGAGGGCGCCCGCAAGGGCCTGATGGACGACCACCTGCCGGACAGGTACATGCTGGAAGTCGAGCTGGCCGACGCGGTGATCAGGATCATGGACATGGCCGGCGGTCTCGGGCTCGACGTGCCGGGCGCCATCGCCGAGAAACTGGCCTACAACCAGTCCCGCGCAGACCACAAGCCAGAGGCCCGAGCCGCGGCTGGTGGGAAGGCGTTCTGATGAAGCCGCACCTCTCCGAATGGGCACAAATGATCGAAGACTGCGAGCAGCGCGACAGCCAGCTTTCCGACTGGGAGCGGTCGTTCGTCGCTTCCCTGGGCGAGCGGATCGTCGAGCGCGGCATGGGGCTGACGACGCTGCAGAACGAGAAGCTCACCCAGATCTGGGACCGGGTGACCTCGCGTCGTCCTTGATCTGGCGCACCACGCGCCTAGAATGCCGCACCATGGACACCACCGAGTTCCGCCGCCGTGCGGCCGCCACCCTGGGCGGCCATGGCTGGATGACACAGCTCGCCAAGATCACCGGCGTCCACTACGCAACCGTCAAGCGCTGGGCCCGCGGCGACCTGCAGCCACCGGTCTACGCCTGCGCGCTGATCGAGCTGCTGGAGGTCATCCCCCAGGCCATGCGGCCCGAGCGCTTCCAGAAGCAGAAGCCCTGATCAGGCCGGCGGCACATCCGCCGCGAGTCCGTCCTCCTGGACGGGCTCAGTCTGCCCAGGCTCGGGCTCGGGCTCTGGTTCTGATTCCGGCTGCGGCGCAGGCTCAAGCGCCCAAACCTGCCGCCACACGCCGTCCGGACCCCTCTCTGGATCAAGCTCGACGGCCACCATGCCGTACTGGCGCGGCTCTTCAGTCGGCAAGACCAGCGGGATCCCCTCAGCCTCAAGGACTTCAAGGCACGTCCCCGCCGGGACGCTGCCATCTGGGTTGAGTAGAAACTGCCTTGGCATCTTGATCCTCAGAAGTAGGTTGTGACGCGGACGAATCCTCTGGCGCCAGCGCCCCCAGATCCAGGCGCGAACGATCCGCTTGCGGCACCTCCTCCACCGCCACCTCCGCCAGGGATCCCTCCGGCACCGCCGCTCGTCGCCAAAGAGGAGTTCGCCGCGCCGCCACCGCCACCTGACCCGCCCGTGTAATTCCCAAGAGTTGAGTCAGCGCCAGCAGCCCCATCGGACGGGATTGATTGAGACCCCCCAGAGCCGCCGCCTCCTGTCAATGTGCTCCAGGTCCCGAGAGCAACACCTCCACGCCCGCCAGCCGCGCCATTACCGGCCGTTGTGCTATTGCCGAGGAAACCTCTTCCGCCGCCTCCGCCGCCTGCGCGGAGCCCGCTGACAGCTCCTTCTGATGCGGTGCTCGTGCTGGTCGAGCCGCCCATGCCAGTCATGGTCTGCTCACGATACAACGTTGAGGCCGGCGACTCGTTTCCAGAGACTCCGCTCGCCGTGCCTGAACTTGTCGTTCCCCCACCGCCGCCGCCACCGGCGATCGCATAAAAATCGCCGAACCTGCTGTTGCTGCCTGAACTTCCGCTTTGCCCGCTACTCGCGTCTGTTGCTCCGCCAGCACCTCCATTCCCGCCTGAGCCGACAACAACCGTCACGGTTTCGCCGAACAGGGAAGCAGGGACTATGAACTCAACACGGCCACCGGCAGACCCTCCGCCTCCTCCAGCGGCCGCTGCAGTTGGGTTAGCAGCCCCACGCCTTCGGCCCCCACCGCCTCCTCCACCTCCAGCGAATATCACGACGTGGACGAGTTTTGCACCGGCCGGCTTTGTCCAGGACGATGTCCCCGTGGAGGAGAACTCTTGAATGTTTGCCGATGCTGAAAACGCGGCGCTGGTCCAGGTGGTACCGTTGGAGGTCAGCACATTGCCTGATGCTCCAGGCGCGACCTGCTTGACAGCGTTTGTCCCGTCGCCGAGCAGAACGTTGTCCGCAGCTAGGATGGTCCTGCCAGTCCCGCCGTACTGGACCGCCACGAAGCCTGTCCCGCTCAATGGGGCCTTCCCCGCGAGGAGGTCGTCCAGCATCTTCGCAGTCAGGCGAAGCTCAACCTTGGCCCCGGCATTGAATGCAAGAGGGCTTGTGTTGTCTTGCCCACGAACGACGGTGAAGGTGTCGCCAGAGCGCGCGGTCACCTTGACGATCTCGACGCCGCCAGCGTTGTTGTCCAGCGTCGCGTAGAAGTAGTCTGGCGCAGAGACGACGGGGAAAAGGCCGCCTTCCCCAGATGCAACGTTGATCGTCGTTGCAGAGTTGGAAATGCTGGATGCGAGGGTCGAAGAAGTGTTGTTCGAATAAAGAACGGCCATCAGGCGGCCTCCCGGAAGTCCAGATATATGACATCGACCGATGCGGTGATCTCGCTCGGCGCGACCTCTGCCACGGCGCGCGCGGCGGCATCGACGGTGGCGCCCGAGATTACCTCATCGACCTCGGCGGTTATCTCCCACGGCTGCACGGTCGCGGTGATGGTCGAGCCGACCACATCGACGCTGATCAGGGCCGGCTGCGCATCGGCGGCGGTGCCGACGAAGGCGTTGACCTCGACGAGGTATGTCGAGACGATCCGGCCGCCGACCGAGGCCAGCGCAAGGGCCGGGCCGGCGATCGGCTTGGTGAGCGAGAGCCCGGCCGTGGCCGCCGCGGTGGCCGAGCCGGCGCCGTTGACGACGAGCTGCAGGCGGGCAGCTCCGGTGACGCTGGCCTGGGCCTGCAGGCCTGCCCCCAGGGCCTTGCCGACGGCGACACCGGCCGAGGCCGTGGCCGTGGCCGGAGCCGTGGCGGCCAGCACGAAGCCGACCCGGACGGCCGCCTGGGCCTCGGCCGTGGCGGCCAGGGCACCCGACATGGGCTTGTCGAGCGCGGCCTCGCCCGATGCGGACGCGGAACCGTCGGCAGCACCGGCCAGCGGCGCGGCCTTCGCCATCTGGCCAGATGCGGTGGCCGGGACCACGACGGCGCCAGCCAGCGGAACGGCGAGATCGAGCCCAGCCGCGGTTGCGGCCGAAGCGTCTCCGGCCGCGGCCATGGGCTTCGAGACATCGGCGGCGCCGGACGCGTCGGCTTGCGCGGCGATCGCCCCCTGCAAGAGCTTGCCCAGCACGGCCGCCGAGCTGGTCAGCGCGACCGCGGCCCCTGCGGCCTGGATGATCTTGTCGAGGGCGGCGCTGGCGGTGGTCTGGCCATCGCCGGCAGCGACACCGGCAAGCGCCTTCTCGATGGCGACCGATCCGGCGGTCGATCCCGCCCCGGCGACCGCGGCTCCCAGCCGGAAGTCGAGCGAGACCTGGCCCTCGGCGGACGCGGCCGCGACGGCGGACGCGTCCGCGACGAAGTCGACCCGGCTTTCGGCCTGGACCGTGGCAGCGGCAGCGGCTGATGCGTCCAGCGGCTTCGTGAGAGCGAGCCCGGCAGTTCCGGCGGCTGATGCCCCAGCCTGCAGCGCCAGCGGCTTGTCCGCCGCGATCGCGCCGGCAGCGACACCGGCGGCCTGGGCGGATCCGCCGAGCGGCTTCTGGGCGGCCAGCGCGGCGGCCGTGGCGGCCGTGGCGGCGAGATCGGCGTCGAGGCGGTATGCCACCAGCGGCGCAGCGGTGGCGGCGGCTGTGGCGCCGACGTCGCCGGCCAGCGGGGTGTCGAGCGTGATCGCCCCGGCGCTGGCGGCGCTGGCCGCGGCTGCTGCATCGAGGCGGAAGGCCACGAACACGGCGCCGGCAGCGCTGGCCGAGGCGGCGCTTGAGCCTGCCAGCAGCTTGCCGAGCAGGGCCACCGCGCTGGTCGAGACCACGGCCGAGGCGGCAGCATCGATGCGCTTGAGGAGATCCGCCGATGCGGTCGTGGCGCCCGCGGACTCAAGCGCGGCGGCGAGGGACTTGGCGGAGGCCAGGGCAGCCGTCGTCGCGGCTGTGGCCGAGGCGTCGCCGGCCAGCGGCTTCTCGGCCAGGAGTGCGGCGGCGGTTCCGGCAGTGGCCTGGGCGGCGCCGGTCACCTCCTTGGCCAGCGTCAGCTCGGCCTGGGAGGCGGACGAAGCGAAGGCAGCGCCATCGATCACCTGGGCCACGAGCAGCGTGGCGCTGGTGGCGGCGGCGGCGGCGCTGGCGCCAGCCACGGGCTTGCCAAGCGCCACGGCGCCTGCGGTCGAAGCGGCGCCGTCGACCGTCGCGGCGATCGGCCGGGTGGCGACGGCAGCACC
>JACCDP010514295.1_pt1 | contig 24191 bp, 25 predicted proteins | sample 7445841 | NCBI WGS metagenome assembly JACCDP01 (sample SAMN15323441, study PRJNA562643) | freshwater metagenome | isolation source: river surface water | place: USA:Blue River Watershed | collected 2017-08-17
TATCGTCGGACGCGCTTGCCTCGGCTTTGCTGGAACTGCGGATCTACCGACTATGTTTATAGCTTGTATCAATGCCGATGTGGAGAGCCGGTATTCCGTGATGCAGATTCTATGAGTTTCGTAATAGAAAAGTCGACTTCTGATGTTTAAAAACCAGTCCGAAAACTATGCAATTACCTTTGCCTGTTATAACGGTTTAGCGTACACGAAACTCTGCTTAGAGTCTCTCCGGGCGAGCGATGTAGATATGACTCGCGTGGTTGTAGTAGATAACGCCTCGACAGACGGAACAGTAGAGTTTTTGAAAGGGTACCCCGAAATCCATGTGATTTTTAATTCAGAGAATATGGGTTGTGGGGTCGCCTGGAACCAAGGAATATTACTCTTACAGTCTGAATGGACTGTCATCATGAATAATGACGTCATCGTGTCGTCGTCTTTCATTAGGCCGTTAATTGAAGCGGCGCAAAGTAGCAAATGTATGGCGCTTTCACCGGCGATGGTCGAAGGCGCTCTTGAGTATGACTTCCAATCGAAAGCGAAAACATGGGCGATGGAAATGCACTCCTATGCAAGAGCCGGTTACGCTCACCTTGTGTGTTTGTTAGTGCACAAGTCTATCTTTTACAATCAAGGTTATTTTTTCCCTGCCCCAAAGCTTGTGGGATTTGAGGATACATTATTTTTTAATGAGCTTCGGAAAAGTCGCATTTGTCTAGGAACGACTGGCGGCGTATGGGTTCATCATTTCGGTTCTATCACACAGTCAATAATGAAGCGTGAACTGGGATTAAAAAACACTGATAGTCTTGGTTCGAGTCGAAACAAGTACCTAATGAATGAGTCGATCCTTGTTAGGAAGTGGCGAAAGTATCGATCTGAAAGTGCAATTAAAACAAACGAAAATATTGAAATATCTAGATATTCAAGATCTATCCACGGGCAGTTTTTAGATGGCATCTTTATTTGGAAAAGACATAAAACAAAGAACATATTCGATTCGCCACAACTGACTCTTCCGGTAGATAGGGTCTATGTGTTAACCGTGAAAACATTTGTCGATCGAATCCAACATATCCGAGCCCAGCTCTCCGCACAGAACATTCCATTCGAGTTTATTTATGACTATGATGCCGAGGATATTGGTCCGGCGGAGCGGAATCAATTTATTGATAATTATCAATTAACGTCAGCTCATCAGTCCATAACGTTGAAGCATATCAAGGCCTGGAAGAACTGTATTGAACATGGGTATTCGCGAGTCTTGATCTTGGAGGACGACGTGCTTCTCAAGCCAAACTTTATTGCATGCTTAAGTGTTTATTTAAAGGAGCTTAGAGGTATAGATGGCTACCTTCTCTTTTTGGGTGGGGCCGATACCCGGGTATCAATTCGCGAATTATTGTTCGGTCAGCCGATATTTAAACGAGGTATTCGCACAGCGGACGCTTATGTTACGGACTTTGCTGCGTGTAGAAAAAGAATCCATTGGCTCGAATCAAATAAAATAGCAAGGCCCGCTGATCATCTTATAGTAGAGATCGACAATAGCGTCGGCAATAAACAATATTGGACAGCCGCTTATCTGACTGAGCAAGGGAGTGTATTTGGCTTGTTTGATTCTAAGCTGGACTCGTTTCGGGTTAAGCATTCTAGGCTCTTCAATCGTACTCGATATGTATTCCGAAAGATTAAAAATCGGGTGATCTGGGTACGACTTCGACGCTTTTTACGGATTGACCTATTCCATCAGCGATCAAGATATTTATGATGCTCTCAAGCTCACCGAAATACCTCAACTGGACAAGACTCGGTGTGAGCCAAACACTAATTGGCCTGGTCTTCGTTACACTCTATTTTTCGCCGGCTTTAGCCAACCTATTTGAGTTAACCGTCGTTATTATCGTAGCGACAAGTAAAGCACTCAGAGGCCGCGTTCGAGCTTTTATACTAAGTCCTTTGGCAAAATGGTACGGCTTGTTTCTTTTAGTATTGATTCTTGGGGCCGTTAACGGAATACTGCGAGGTAATTCGGACTTGGGCGAGATGTGGGGGTGGCGTAAGGTGTTGCTGCTTCCCCTCGGCGCGGCGCTTTTTATGGGAGAGGAAGCCGCCAAGCGACGACTAGCGATAGGGTTTGTAGTGGTCTCAATCGCGTTTGCGTTATGGTCGAACATTAACTTTTTGTTAGGGATGGACCCAGTTGTTACTCGAAACTACGCAATACAAGGGATGTTCTTCTCGGTTGCCGTGCTTTTTTGTATCGAGTTCTACCTTTCGGCAAATTCATTCAAAGTAAAAGCCACGTTAGCATCAGCGGTCGTATTACTAACATTCTCGGTATTTTATTTAACGACCGGTCGCAGTGGTTATCTGGCTTGGCTAGTGATCGTGCCGGCAGCTATTTTTTTGGCGCATCGTTACAGCATTACAGCAAGAATAGTCATTAGCCTCTGCGTCTTTATTCTTGGCGTTAGTTTTTTCCTGACTTCGAGCACTGCCAAGAACTCGATTTCGGTGGGCATCAGCGAAATTAAATATGCAAACTCGCAGCAACATGCTACGCGAATGGGTGACCGAGTGATAATGTGGCAAAAGACTCTACAAATTGCACCAAAGTATGCATTGGTTGGCGCCGGCTTAGCTGGTTTTAGTAGGGCGTTCGATGAGCGGTGGAAGCCCAGCGACGCCGTTGGGTGGCAGGGGCTCAGCGACCCCCATAATCAGTATTTAAAAATCGCGATCGAGTTGGGTATACCGGGGCTACTAGTACTTTTATTGCTTATCGGCAGAATAACTAAGGACTCTCTGAAAGAAGTTGGTTTGCAACGTTTGAGTCTGTGCGTCTTGTTTGCTTGGTGTGCCACTAGTTTTTTCAGCGCTCATTTCACAACTTTCCACGAAGGACATTTTATTTGGCTTTTTATCGGTGTTTTCCTTTGTGGCAGTAAGATTGGTATTGGATTTCGCTAAGTTGCTAACGAGCGCCCGAAATTGGTTGTGATTTTTGCAATGGCAGACCCGATGAAAATACTAATTAGCGGTTACAAGTTTCCATCGATTGCTAACGGTATTGCTCACGAATTTGAGTCTAGAGGGTTTGCCACATGTATATTTTTTCTCGACGATAAGCGGCACTGGGTTGATAAATATGTGCTGAAGCGTTTGAATAGCTTTTTGCGGCTGATCTGCTTTCGCCGGGAAGATTTTCCTTGCTTGACAAACACCCGATTTAATCCGGAGCGCTGGTATCAGAAACGATTTGCGAGATTGTTTTATGACTTTGACCCCGATATTGTTTTCGCAATCCATGGCAAGCCAGTGTTTTCAATTGCGAGCTTTCTAGGCGGTAGGGCAAGGTTCTTTGGCTGGTGGATAGAGCCAAGCGATATCGAGTTGGAGATCCTAAGAAATACTGGAGGGTTTGATCGATATTATTCTTACTCCTCGAAGAGTATGGAGATTTTGCGGGCTAACCAAGTGCATTGTGAATACTTGTCCCATGGGTACAGCCCGAACATTTTCCGGCCGCTAGCGACAGCACTGAAAACATATGACCTGGTGTTTGTTGGGAATTGGAGCCCGTGGCGAGATCAAGTTCTCGTCGAGGCTTTGAAAGTTACAAGCAACGTTAGAATTTTCGGCCCGCGGTGGCAACGTAGGTCTTCAATTGGCAAAGCCTTGCTGAGAAAGGTCTACGGCGGCAATAAAATCGATGAAACGTTATTAAACGAGTTGTATAACAGTGCGAAAATAGTGCTAAATGCCTCTCGTGTACAAAATAGTTCTGGATTAAACATGCGATTCTTCGAAGTTCTGGGATCAGGGTCGTTACTGCTTACGGATCAAGCGCCCGAACTGGAGCGGCACTTTACGCCGGATGTTGAATTGATTGTTTTCCGTGATCTAATTGAACTAAAAGACAAAATTAGGAATCTCCTAGAGAACGGCTCCGCACGACGCGCGGTAGCTTCAAAAGGCTATACAAAAGCACAAGGGAATTATACCTATGCGACTTTGGTCGGAAAGCTAGTCCTCGATTTGAGCTCTCTGGATTCCTTTAAATTGCGTTTGGCGGCAAGCTTAGGGGAGTAGTTGCCAAGTTTATGCAAAGTTGTGAATCGCAAAGTCACAAATCGGGTTTTGATCGGTTATAATTGTTCAAACTTGAACAAACTTCCCTGCCGCGCGATTTTAAGTATCGTTCGGGCTGGCGGTAGCGTGGCTAATCAGAAGATTAAACAATCATTAAAGGCGATATTTTAGAAATGTATCGACGAGTGAATGTGCAAGAAGAAGCGATATTTTGCATTCTGAACCTTTTGGATAAGAACCCGGATCGAACTCAGCGGGAATTAGCAAGGGAAGTTGGCGTGAGCTTAGGGAGCATTAATTATTGCCTTACAGCGCTGATAAATAAGGGTTTAGTGAAGGTGCAGAACTTTTCTAACTCAAAAAATAAATTTCGCTATATTTATGTATTGACTCCAAAGGGTATTGCAGAAAAGTCATCACTAACACGCTCATTTTTGCGACGCAAACAAGAGGAGTACGAAATAATTAAATCGCAGATCTCCTCCTTGCGATACTCTGATGCGGAATAGTGATCCCAAATCCGTAAGTGACCAAGACCTGAAGCGGGTGTGGGCGTGATCTGCCAATCGGACAATTTGCCGTTAATTTGAACACCGTATTTCAGAAAACCTCTCGCCTATGATTTCTTTAGACTCCACGATTGCTGTTGTAGGGTTAGGCTATGTAGGGCTACCTTTAGCTGTTGAGTTCGGGAAAACGTACAAAACAATCGGGTACGATGTATCGTCGATAAAGATTGCCGCGTATCAGAGTTACAGAGATCCAACCGGGGAGCTAACGCATGAAGAACTCCTAGCCGCGAGAAGACTGGAGTGCACTGCTGACCCATGCAGACTCTCTGAGGCCGACTACATTATCGTGGCAGTACCCACCCCAATTGATCGAGCGAATCAACCCGATTTTTCGCCATTGCGATCATCAAGTTCGACTGTTGGCGAACATATGAAGCGCGGTGCGATCGTTGTTTATGAATCCACGGTTTATCCTGGCGCCACGGAGGAAATTTGTATTCCCGTGCTCGAAGAAGCCTCTGGCATGAAATGGCAGCAGGATTTTTATGTTGGCTATAGTCCCGAACGAGTCAATCCGGGTGACAAAGAACGGACACTTACGAAGATCCTGAAGATCGTATCAGGTGACAGCGTCGAAACGCTCGATCGAGTTGGTACACTTTACGGCAGCATAATAAAGGCTGGGATATACAGGGCTAGCTGCATCAAAGTTGCGGAGGCCGCCAAAGTTATTGAGAACACTCAGCGAGATTTGAATATCGCCCTAATGAATGAGCTCGCAATAATATTTGATCGAATTGGTATTGACACATCCGAAGTACTCGCGGCGGCCGGAACAAAATGGAACTTCCTTGACTTCAAGCCTGGCTTAGTTGGAGGACACTGCATCGGGGTTGATCCCTATTATTTAACTTACAAATCTGAGGTGCTCAACTATCATCCACAAGTCATTCTTGCCGGACGTCGTATTAACGATGGAATGGGACAATTTATAGCCGAAAAGACTGTCAAATTAATGGCTCTAAATAAAATTAATTTAAATGGTGCTCGTGTAAACGTCCTAGGATTAACATTCAAGGAAGACTGTCCGGACCTCCGTAATAGCAAGGTTGTAAATTTAATTACAGAGTTAGAAGAATTCGGGTGTGACGTCAGCGTGCACGATCCAATCGCCGATTCACGGGAAGCCGAATATGAATACGGTGTCACACTTTTGCCTTGGGATAGTTTGCCTCAGGACGCAGACGCAGTTGTCATAGCCGTTGCGCATACAGCTTTTCGTCGGATGATGGCGAATGAACTACTCTCGAGCCTGAGACAACCTGATGGGGTGGTCGTCGATGTAAAAGCCGTTTTGGACCCTTCGGCTATCCGAAATACCCTCTATCGTCTCTGATAGGATCAAAGTCTTAAAGACATGAGTACAGCGAAAGACCAATCCGACCTAATTCCGCTGTTTAAAGTTTTTATGCTACCCGAGGCGCAGACGATGATGGCTGAGACACTAAACAGTGGGTTCTTGGCGGAGGGATCGAGAGTGAAGGCATTCGCAGTGGAGATAGCTCGGTTCATCGGTAACCCGAGGGTTGTTCCTGTGAATTCCTACACGACAGTTTAAATCACTGCGCATATGCTGACCGGTGTCGGGTCAAACACCGCGATTGGAACGGGGGGTGCCTAAGTTTGTTGATTGGCATCGTGAACTTTTCATTAAAGGTTTAAAGTGAACGTTCTGTTAAGTGGTGGAACTGTATACATCAGAAGCCATACTGCAACGGTACTCTCGCAATTCGGCTATCAGGTGAGTTTTTGTGACAATCTCTCAAATAGTAGGGATTCCGTTCTTGAAAAACTTATCCGAATTACCACGCGGAAAATACTCTTTACCAGGGGCGATGTGCGCGACACCGAGTTGCTAAGAAGCACACTCACTTCCCATAAGATTGATGCCGTAATCCACTTCGCAGGGCTGAAGTCGATTGGATAGTCCGTTGAAAACCCTGTCGACTATTACGCCAAGAACATTCAGGGCACCATTAGTTTGCTTCAGGCGATGCAGTTGGCGTAATTTAAGACGCTCGTGTTCAGCAGCGGCGCCACGGTTTACGGACGGCCTAAGTACCTACCTTTGGATGAAAGTCACCCGACGAGTGCTAATGACCCATTGCCGATGGCACGGGCTTGAGGGACTATCTCCATGTTATGGACCTGGTAGAAGGGCACTTAGCTGCGTTGAGTTTCTTGTCTCAAATCATCGGTTAGCATGCAATCAACCTTGGTACAGGGAAGGGCTATAGCGTGCCTGATATGGTCCAGGCCTTTAAAAAAGCATCAGGGTAGCGGGTTCCCTACCAAGTGGTTGCCCGTCGCGCAGGTGATTTAGCTGCGTGCTACGCGGACCCAAACAAGGCTATTGAAGTATTGAACTGGCGCGCTACGCGTACATTGGACGACATATGTCCGAGCATCTGGCGGTTTCAGCAGTCTCAAGTGTTGAGTGTTTTATGATTTTTAAAATCGATGAGCAGCATCCGCATATTCTTGCAGAGGCTTCTGTACCCCGCCTGTGGCCGCCTCGCGGGCAGGTTTCTCCAAAAGGTTTCTGTGCCGTACGGGGGCCGACAGTCGAGTTTTAGTAAGCGCCTAAATCGATTGATGGGTTAGGGTGCTGGAGTTGCCCCTATTAAACCGGCACGGTGCTGCCATCTGGTCCCGTTGGTTGCCCGTCAGAACTGTTGGTAGTGAAAACCCCTCACGCCTTGTTGGTAGCCGACCGGTCCCACAGCCAGGACTTCAAGCACAGCCTAATGCTTTTAAAAGCAAAAGCGCGAATGGCACAATCTGTGCCATAAGGTTCACTGCCCGAGTAGTTGGTAAAAGGGCATCGACCATGATGGGCGCTTAAAAGTCAAACTCGCCAGCATCAATCTAAAAAAGAACTAACTCCGAGCGGATTGCTAGGGCGATAGTTAGCAGTAAGGCCGAAATCACCTGCGGCGATAAAAAACTGCTGCTCATCGAAAACCAGTCCACCTAAAGTCCGCAGGGGGCATTCGCCGCCTGGTCAACTCCGGAACGATTACCCTGTTAATCATCGAGACGCAATCAGCGACCCAACTGGGGGAAAACAAAATCGTTTGTTTCAAAAATGAATATAGAAGGTGCAATTAATGCCAGTAATCGCGGTAAGGGTCCCAAAATACATCTGTCCGGGAGGGGTGTTGTTAAAAATGCCGAATTTACTTCCGGATGAAATTACGCCAATCGCCTATTTTTGGTTCATCATTGCAATCAAAGGAGTTGCATCATGAATTTATCGGGTAAAAAAATACTTATTTTCGGCGGCACAGGCTCGTTAGGACGGGCACTCATTAGAAGATTGTCCGCAGACAACCAGCTAATTTTGTTCTCGCGAGACGAAGCCAAGCACTGGACTATCAAGAACCAGCTGGTGCACAAAGACAACGTGAAGTTTGTTGTTGGCGATATCCGCGATAATGTGCGCGTCGAAGAGGCGCTGATTCGTTACAACCCTAATGTCGTTGTTATCGCTTCGGCGCTGAAGCAGGTGGACACCTGCGAATTGTCGCCTTACGAGAGTGTGCAGACCAACATCCTTGGTATCCGCAATGTTGTGGATGCCGTCACTCATCAGGCGGATCGGCTTACCGATCTTGACACAGTGCTGATGGTGTCGACCGACAAGGCTTGTGCTCCAGCCAACGTCTATGGTATGTGCAAGGCCGTTGCGGAACGATTGGTCACCAGCTCCTGCATCGCAATGGAGCGCCCCCGTTTTGTCGGTGTGCGCTACGGCAATGTGCTGGAATCGCGCGGTTCTATTATCCCTTTGTTCCGGCATCAGGGCGAATTCCAATCCAGCTTCACGGTCACGCATCTGGAAATGACGCGTTTCATCATGACCCTGGACCAGAGCATCGATCTGATCGTTTCAACCATCTTTGGTGCGAAGTCGGGCGAAATGTGGCTGCCCAAGCTAAAATCCATGAAAATCATGGACCTCGCTGAGATATTCTCCGAGCGCTACAAGAAACCGATCGAGATCACTGGTATCCGTCCGGGCGAAAAGCTGCATGAGGACCTTATCAGCCGCCCCGAGTCGGTACGTGTCCGCGACGAAGCCGGCTTCTACAAGATGAGCCCGGCTCACAGCGACATCCCGCTCGATGCGAAGATATTCGATTACGCCTCGGATCAGGACGTACTCTCCAAGCAGGAGTTAGCCGCTTACCTTGACCAGCTCGGTATCTTCACTCGCTCGATGGATCAGTTCCTTGGTCGTGAAATCGAAGAAATCAAAACCTCTCACTGATTGATAAACAATGAAATTTCCTCTGTTTAAGGTTCACATGCCGGTTGACGAGGTCCTGGTCGCCATACGGGAGGTCCTGGAGTCGGGCTTTGTAAACGAAGGCCAGCAAGTCACCGATTTCCAGAATGCGCTGGTCGGTTTCCTGGGGGTTCGCAATCTGGTGCTCACCAATTCCTGCACGAGTGCATTGACCATGGCCTACAAGATGTCGGGGGTCGGGCCGGGTACCGAGGTCATTACCCCTGCGATGACCTGTGTAGCCACCAACACGCCAATCGTGAACCTTGGCGCAAAAATCGTCTGGGCGGATATCCAGCCCGATTCCGGCTCCATCGACCCCGCCGATATCGAGCGGAAAATCACCGACAAGACGCGCGCCATCGTTTATGTGAACTGGGCCGGTACCCCCTGCGACCTGGAAGCCATCCAGTCCATTGGGCGGAAGCACGTAATCCCGGTGATCCAGGACGGCGCCCACGCCTTTGGGGCCACATGGAACGGCAAGCCGATTTCCAATTTTTCGGACTTTACCTGCCTGTCCTTCCAGGCCATAAAGCACCTCTCGTCAGGCGATGGTGGTGCGCTGATCTGCAACGACCAACAGAAATTTGGCCTCGCCCGGAAGCTGAAGTGGTTCGGCTACGACCGCGACGCAGTCAAGGACGAGAAGGGCGAATGGAAGGGGCAGCGCTGGAGCGCCGACATCCGGCCCAACGAGGTAGGGTTCAAGTTCAACATGAACAACATCTCGGCCGCGATCGGCATGGCGCAAATGAAACACATCGGCCCCCTGCTCAAAGCGCATCGATCCAACGCGGCAACATATAACGAAGCCTTCCGCGACTCCGCGTACATCCAGCCATTGCGGGTTCCCGCCCAGGCACAGTCGAGCTACTGGGTTTACACCTGCCTGTTCGCCGGCAGCGAGGAGTTGCGCAACGAGTTGATCGAGCGCCTGAACGCCGAAGGAATTGCGGCCGGTCTGGTGCATCTGCCCAACGACATGTATTCAGCCTTCGAAGAATTCAAGGCCGATCTGCCGGGAACTGCCGCCTTCAGTGCCAGCCAGATATCGCTTCCTTGTGGATGGTGGGTCTCGCCCGAAGATTGCCGCTTCATCGCCACGCGTGTACTCGGAATTGCCGCACAACTGCGGTAATCAGCCTCGGCAAGTGGACGTTCCCCGAATTTTTGTTGGCACCCTGGCGTGTGGGGAGGCCGAGTTTGACGACTGCTGCCATGCCGTTGCTACGCAGCAGGATGTCGAGGTCACTCATCACGTCATCGCCAACCAGCCGGAGTTCGAAGCGCACAACCAGTTGTGGGAGGCATGGGGCCGGGCCAAAGCCGGATGCGACCTGTTTGTCAAAGTCGATGCCGATACGGTTCTTTCCCGGCCGACCGCACTGGCCGAGATTTTTGCACTGTTTGCCAACCCCTCCGTTACTGGCGCCCAGATACTTCTTCACGACTATTTCACGGACCGGTTGATTGCCGGACTCAACACCTTCTCGCCGGTGGTGGCGTTCCGCCAGTCCTCGCGCCGCCTGTTTGCCGACCATGCCGACAGCAACCATAACGTCGTGTTGAAGGGTGAAGCGGTTGCTCACCTGGCTCCGATCGGCTGGCATTGCACTCACCCTCATCCGCGCCAGGCGTTCCATTTCGGGTTGCACCGTGCCTTGAAGAAGCAGCACGAGGTTATCAGAAGGTGCGCGACGGTCTGGCTTGAAAAGCGTGACATACCGAGATCGTGGGCACTAACTGGGGCTATTGCAGCTGGATGGCGTTTGCGGTCACATTTTGACTATGGAAACAAACGTTTTGAGTCCTCGTTTTCTCGTTACACGACTGATGCAATGAGACTGGATGCTGTCGAAGTTTTCGCACTATCAACACTTAAGGATAATTCCCTTTGAATGACAGCAATTCAGGTTTGAAAATCGCGATAGGACATAAAATACAGCCCGGACCTTATGGCGGTGGCAATTCATTTGTTCGAGTATTGGTCGATACACTTGTTCGGTCAGGTCATCAGGTTGCGTTCGAACTTGAGCAGAGGGACCTAGATTTTATCGTCATGACCGATCCTAGGTCACGAAGTCCGAATGTAACTTTTGCTGCAGGAGCAATATTGGACTACCTGCGACAAAATCCACGTACGTTAGTTATCCACAGAATCAATGAGTGTGATGAGCGCAAGGGCAGCAAGACGATGAACCTACGACTGCGACTCGCAAACTATTGTGCGGACCATACGGTGTTTGTCGGGAGTTGGCTACAGAATCTTAACTTGGTTTTCAGGCCTGGCTATAAGTCGAATAGCGTTATTTTGAATGGTGTTGATACGGGAATATTCCACCCAAGTGGGCATTTGCCTTGGGACGGCTCAGGGCCATTAAAACTGGTTACCCATCATTGGGGCGGTAATTGGATGAAGGGATTCGATGTTTATGAGAAGTTGGATGCGATGCTGGCTTCCCCTGATTGGCGCAATACCATTGAATTTACTTATATCGGTAACCTTCCGCCCGGATTTTTGTTTCGCAATACCCGCTATCTCAAGCCTATCTCGGGGCAGACACTGGCAGATGAGTTGCGGGCGCATCACGTATACGTGACCGGATCGATTAACGAGCCAGGTGGTAATCACCAGATTGAGGGCGGAGCTTGTGGTTTGCCACTGCTTTATCGAAATAGCGGTTGCATGCCCGAGTATTGCGAGGGATACGGTCTCATGTTTGAAGGAGATGACATCGAACAAGCTCTGCGGTCCATGATGAACCAGTATTCCAAGTATCAGTCCCGCATGGCCGAGTTTCCACATACGGCACAACGAACTTCGCAAAATTGGTTGGGTTTGTTTGAACTGTTAGATCGCCAACGAGAACGGCTACTTGTGTTACGGCGAGGTTCGTTGTTTCACGAGGTTATCAACAGAATTCCCTGGTAAGGCCCCTGCCAGTGTTGCGAGCCACAATCTACTATTCGGTGTTTAGTTGGATGAAAAAAATTCTGAAGGCCTTAGTGCCGCCAATTGTAATCACGGCGCTTCGTGCGCTGTCCTCGAAAAATCGTTTGCGCCGAAATCTGCTGGACAAGGAGTTCTATAAGCCACTATTCCAGCCATGGCGCGGATATGGGGAGTTTGGCCAGATACTAGCCATCGTTTCGAAATATTCTCTGGTCTCAAGCGATCGCCTTTGGGTGTTGTACAGCTTGGCAAAACAGGCACGACACGTGGTGGGGGAGTTCTGGGAATGCGGCGTTTACAAGGGTGGCACAGCCTTGATGCTGGCCAAGGTTGTCTCCACAGTCGAAGGGAAGAAGCTTCGGCTGTTCGATACATTCGAGGGGATGCCGGCAACCAATCTAGACGTGGATTACCACCGAGAGGGCGATTTTTCAGACAACAGCCTAAGTGCTGTTCGTCAGCGGGTTGGCTGCGAAAGCTTTGTCGAATTTCATCCTGGATTCATTCCCAAGACCTTCAGCGATTTAGGTAGCATGGACATTGCGTTTGCCCACGTCGATGTCGACATTTATCAATCGGTACTTGACTGTTGCGAATTCATCTACCCACGGTTGTCCCCGGGAGGAATTCTGATTTTCGATGACTACGGTTTTCCTAGCTGTCCCGGTGCGCGAGCTGCCGTAGACAGCTTTTTTGCAGTAAAACCTGAGGTTCCTCTAGTGCTACCCACTGGCCAAGCCGTGGTTATCAAGCTTTCACATGACTCGCATCAGAGGTCAAGCTCGAATACGCATGTCATCCAGACATCCAATCCATTTTGAAAACGGAAGTTCATGGGGCTAGGTGGCAACCTTATCTGGACAGGCGTGCTGAAGGCCATTCATGAGACGGATGCACGTCTTCCTGTCGTTTGTAGGAAACCCGGTCTCTCGGACCTATTGTCCGGGGTGTTATGGGACCGCGCAGTTTCCCTGAATGACGATCCGGTATTTCGTTTAAATCCCAATCTGACTTTCACTGTTGCGGAGTCGAAGTCGGGACTGAGTAGGTTAGTTGATCGGCTGTTTTCCATGCTCATTCGCCCCCAGTTTCTCCGTCGTGCATTCGAGAATTGGGTTCATCATCTCGCTGAGGAGCGCTTTAGGAATGGAGGCGCACGCCTGGTGCACGTGGACATGGTTATTCATTCATATGCTCAGGCACAAACATCGAGGAGAATGCTTTGGAAGCAAGGGGGACATGCTTCCCAGATCATAGCCAAAGGCTTCGGCATTGAACTTGCAACCCCAACCTGTGAAATGGTATTTTCCTCAGCAGAGGAGGAGTGGCTGCATCAGTTCCTAAATTCAATAGAACTTTTGAGTCCGTTTGTCGTGATGGAACCCGGAACGAACCGAGACTGGTTCGGCTCACTGCGCGGTTGGCCTCAGCATCGGTGGGAATCCCTGATACGAAGATTTGCGCTCGAATTCCCAGGCATGCCGGTGGTTCAAATAGGCATGAAGGAGACGCCTCCGATCGATGGCGCGATTGACTTGCGGGGCAAGACCAGCTTTCGGCAAGCAGCGCTGCTGATGAGACAAAGCTCGTTGTTTGTTGGTACTGAGGGCGGGTTGATGCATGCAGCAAAAGCCACCGGGGCGAATGCATTGATACTTTGGGGAGGCGTTACCCTACCGGAATTCGCAGGGTATCCGGAAAGTCAGCGGGTTATTTGCCATTACGTTGCTTGCGCGCCCTGCGGCAACCTGGGTTGGTGTGACAAGGGTCATACTTGCATGAATAGTATAGGGGTGGACGAAGTGATTGGAGAAATGAGGCAGTTACTTGGTGTTGGGAGGAGTTAATGGATACGAGTCAGGGAAACCGCGTGGGGCGATTAGTGATCCGTGTGATGGAGCGTCAGGATGTCGATTTTGCAAGGAGGTTGCACAATGACGATTCCACCTTGCTGCAGCTTTCCGACGTCGAGCACGTATCCGAAACACAGCAGGAGGCATGGTTCCAGGCCGTATCTTCCTCGAAGAGGTCCAAGCGCTACACGATTCTTGATGCCGGCTCCGGTGACTTCATCGGCATCTTCCGGGTTGACATGCTGGATCTGGTCAATAGAAACGTTTGCGTTGGACTGGACATCGCGCCGGGCATGCGGGGGAAAGGTTATGCAAAGGAAATCTACCGCTACTTTTTAGACTATTTCTTCTTGCATTTCGGCATGCATCGACTCTATCTAGCGGTTCTGGCAAGCAATGACGTGGCTAGAGGCTTGTATGACGCGCTTGGATTTCGAGAAGAGGGCGTTCACCGGGAGGGAATCTATCGCGGTGGCGAGTATGTGGACCTGATTTGGATGTCGATACTGCGTGAAGAGTACGATGCGCGCAGGAATAACGATACGGAGAGCAAGTGACATGCTGATGCGCGTTCATACCATCGTCTCAGGAAATTCCATTGAATACTTCCGTTACATGGAAAAGAATTTCCGGAGCCTTGCGAGCGGCGACATCGAGCTTTACTTTGTCGCCCATTGCCTGGACAAGGAGTCGGCCTCCTTGTTGAACGAGGCGGAAAACGGCCCCGAGGTAGTCGAGGTATATCGACATCCTCGGCACTTTGTCGTTCAGACTTGGAAGGACTGGGTAAGCTTTCTGGCGGCAACAATAGGTCTGCCACTTCGGATGGCCGGCTCGAATGGTCATTCCGCCGGCCTGTCGTCCGCCCTATCCATGACCGGTGGAGCAATAGATGTCATTGCCGATACTGATACAGTCATGCTACAACGCAACTGGGATCTCCTGATTGCGAAGGTGCTGGACAAAACCGGAATTGTCGCGACATGCTATGAGGATATTGGTGGTTTTAGTTCGGGTACTGGCAAGGTGCAGACGTACAAGCGCAAGCCATCCCTGACATGGTTTGCGTTATCACCAACGTACGATTGGCGGAGGCTCGACCCACGGCCGGCAAAGCAAAACAACATTGTCATCACCAATGACGAGCTTTCCCAACTCTACAACTTGCCTATCGGTCATGAACTGGTTCGCGATGTAGGCTGGCTCGTGCCCGCTTATCTTCACGACAACAAAATTCCATTCATCGTTTTTGATCAGATCAAGCCAACTTCGTCTGCATCCATGGCCCTAAAAACCGGAATCGACTATCACGAGGAGTACCACTTAGAGGGCACACCAGTTCTGGCGCACCAGCGCGGCTCGCACAAGCATCCTTTCAGGGGCAACGATATTTCCCATTCTTTCTACGACAGTTGCGACGCCTACATGCATCAATTGGGCATACCGGAGTCCAAGGCAACATGATCGACAGCACGTGTTTATCCGCCCCAATCCGACGCACGCTGTACGAGCGCATGGCGAACCGCCTGAGGCTGATTGTCTTGCGTCTGACCAAGCATCTGATATTCAGCAACCGTATCAGGATGTGGCTGTACCGCTCCTTTCTCGGCATGGATATGGGGCGCGATTGCCTTGTCTGGGCAGGCAACAGGTTTAACGACATTACTGGCTTTTCCATGGGTAACAACGTGATTGTTGGTCCCGACAACGTCTTTCTAATCCGAGGCGGCATTGAAATTGGAAACAACGTGAATCTCTCCGGGTTCAGTTTCTTCATATCGCAGTCGCACGATGTGAACGATCCCTATGGACATACCTTGTTGGAGAAGATCAGGATCAAAGACGATGCTTGGGTGGCGACGCACGCTATGATCATGCCCGGAGTCACAATCGGCAGGGGTGCAGTGGTTGCTGCCGGCTCAGTAGTCGTCAGAGATGTGCCTGACTACGTTGTTGTTGCGGGTAATCCAGCTCGCCAGATTGGTACGCGCTCAACGGACGTGCGCTACCGCCTGAACGATACCAATGGTATGAAGTGGCTGTAGGGGGAAAGCCATGACGGCCAACACCCTTTATTTGCTCGTCACTTGTTCAATGGACAAGACACGCTGCGATTTGGCTTGCGAAGTCACGAATAATCTGATTGCAGAGAATATAACCCACCCATTTTTTGCCGATCTATTGGTATTTGATAATGCCTCGCGCTTTAACGAACACCTCCGGATATTCCCGCCGGAGGTAATGGTTGTCCGTTCGGACGGTAACATCGGCTACTGGAGCGCTATCAACTGGTCGCTGACTCATTACACCGAGCTGTTTGGCCGCAACTACATGTATATCTATATCATTGAGTCCGATCTTGAACACTGGAACATGTTTCGGCTGGATGAGTGCGAGAGATTTCTGGAGGGGCACCCTGAGGTGGGCGGAGTACGCACCCAGGAATTTTCAGTAATGTGGCGCATGCTGTATGACAAAAAGTACCACTGGGCTCCATTCGCAAGGCGACATTCCCTAGTCAGCCAACAGAACGCGATTACGGGAGAGCGCGTGTGGTTCCGTCGAGGCAATAGTTGCGGCCGCGTCTGGCTGACCAACTTCCATGCGAAGTTGCCGGCACTGAATCGGCTAGGTGCCATGACCAAAGTGTTTGCCGAATTGTCAAAAAGGGAAAAGATTACTGAACTGGATTTTATGCATCTCTACTATGGCCTTTATCCCACAATGGCGTTGTTGGATGGAGGGATTTACCGCAATCTCAGCCACTCGGAAACGATCCATATGTCAGGAAGCTACTCAACTCCAAAGCAGCTTACGGAAACCGGTTACCACAACACTCGCATCGACCATGTCATCAGTGATGGATTTGCAGTATTCAGCGTCGAGAAAAAATGTTCCTGAAAAAGCGATTGCTGCTCTTTGCCGACTCAATAAAATATATTAAATCCAATTGCTATCAATCACAATTGCTGATGACCCTTGAGCGGAACTATCGGTTAAGGATCGTTTCCGCAGACGATATCTCTAATGGAGTCACACCAAAGCGGATTCAAACGGATTTAGCCTTAAGTGTCTTACGGATGCGCACCCTGGCATCTTTGGCACCGAGATTGGGAGCAATCTTGCGTGAACGAGCTTTGTGGGTCTATGAACAAGATCCTTGGCAATCGTTCATGGATGATTCCCCATATAAAGGGGCTTACCAATACATTGCTTCTCACATCCGGGTCGAGGCATTTCTCAACACATCTTTGTGGTGGGCAAACCATGTCCGTGAGAGTGGTTTACCCTCAGTCTTCGTCAGAATGGGAATGCTTCCAGAATATTGCAAGCTTGGGAGGGGATGGAGCAAGAGGTCAATTGACTTGGGATTCCAAGGCACGCTACATCCACACCGAAAGCGCTTTTTTGATCAATTAGCTGGATATGGCCTTCCTGTGACCGTATTGCCTTCTTCGCCATATCAACGTTTCCTGAAGACGTTGCAAGACATACGAATTTATATCCATAACGAAGACGCACCTTGGGTGGTCGATGGCACAGTAGTGCCCAGAAACGCCTTGTGGATTAAGGATACAGAAGCGGCTGCGCGCGGGTGCTTTTCAATACGTGATTACGAAAACGAAAGTGCTGCCTACGCCATCGAAGATATTCCGACGATTTTCACATATCAGAACGTTGCTGAAGTGCCGGTTCTGGTTGAACGCATCATGTCGATGGCTCCAGGTGAACGAGATGAGCGCATGTTAGAAGCAGTCGAATGCATGCGAATGCGAAATGACTGGCAAACTGTGATTGATGCCATTGAGCAGAAAAGAACATGATTTCGCAGGGTAGTGAGATTCGTCTGATGCTGACGCTAATATCGGAATTCCTGGGGGCGCGCGTCATGGTGCTGATGGCCGCTTCGATTGTGTTGGGCTTGCTCGTTTTTGCAGTTGAACTGCTCATGGCGTTCAGTATTCAATCTTTCTTTCTGGCGCTAGGGCTCATGGACTCCAATCAGAACCCCCACTGGCTATCCAGGTTGCTCGGCGTTGGGAATTCCTTGAACGAGGCTATTATTCTGCTACTAGTCGTCGGAACGATGCGAGGCCTCCTTAGCTGGCTACAAAACCACGCATCGAGTCTGACCACTGTTGAATTTGAGACACTTAACCGGAAGCGACTAACCGCTTGGGCGTTCGGCGAGCGGTCGGCCCAAGTCGCCTACGTAGCCAGCCTGTTCAATGACAAGACAGTTGGCGCAGGCAATTTTGTATCATCCATCATGGGAGGGGTAAGTCGAGTCATTGTTGCGCTGTTGCTGGCAGTCACTCTGCTCTGGCAGGCGCCCGAGGTTACCGTGGTGTCGTTTGTCCTGCTGTCCGCTCTGTATCTGCCGTTCCGCTTCCTGTCTATCAGAATTAGAACCGCTTCTGATTCAATTCACGCGGATCTCGACAGTTCGATGTCGCGTCTGTTGCGAGGCGTGAAAAACATCCTGCTGCTACATATCTATGGTTTGTATCAGCGCGAGCAGCAACTTACGGAAAAGCACCTGGCCAGGTACCTTGCTAGTTACCGGAGCTACCATTTCCTGTCAGGTGTAAAGAACATGCTCCCGCAGGTGATTGGCATCTGGCTGGTATGCCTTATTACCATCACGGCGAACTCCCAAGGGACTCTGAGGGGTACGCAAATCATTGAATATTTCTACCTATTTATTCGATTTGTTCAAAGCATCGGGGAATTGGCCAATCTGGGGTCCTATGTCAGCCTTACTCGACCGCGATTACTGGCTGCTTGGGACTGGTGGTATATGGCTCGGGAACGAAAGGATGAATGGGCCAGTACGGACCCCAATGCAGCACCATTTTCCAAGCCGGTGGGATGGATAATCAAAAAATTGAGTTATTGCTATACCGGAAGTGACAAGGCTGTTATCAATAATCTGGAATTGATCATCCAACCCGGGAGTACACTTGTCATCACCGGACCCTCGGGCTCTGGGAAAAGTACATTGTTGGCCCTTTTGCTGGGACTATTCCGCCCCTCCGATGGGAAGGTGGAGTTGCTTGCGAATGACTCACACATTTCACTTGCGGAGGGACGTTCCCGCCTGCTTGCCGGAATGGGCTACGTTGGCCCAGAAAGTTTCATCATAGCGGGAACGATACGCGAGAATCTTTTATACGGGACATCGATTCGCCACGCCGAGGAGGATTTACATCGAGCATTGGCGCTATCGGATTGCGGGTTTGTATTTAACATGCGGAATGGTCTGGACCATGTATTGACGGAACAAGGCGAAGGCCTATCCGCCGGTCAGAAGCAACGGTTGGCGTTGGCACGGGCTTTGTTAAGAAATCCAAACGTGCTTATCTTGGATGAAGCCACAGCAAACCTTGACACGGAAACTGAATGGGCTCTAGTTGATACCCTTGCTCAATTGAAGGACAACATGACGATCGTGGCAGTGACTCATAGGGAGGCTTTGCTTCGAATCGCCGATCAACACGTCATACTATCTTCAGAATTTCGAGCGGAATAAGAAATGGCTAAATTGGGTTTCAGGATTTTTAAGGCGCGTATCATGCAGAAACTCTTCGGCAAGCGCTTGAACGTACGGAAGTCGTGGGAAGAGACGCCCAAGGACTATCAGGACATGGTTGAGTTTCTCAACTGGTTTGACGCAACGAAGTCGGTACAAGACACGATCAGTAAGGCTTCGTCCGATTGGATATGTCGCTTCCAGAATTTCCCTCACTTTCCCGGCTTGCCAAAGCGGGCCGCGCTGGAGATTGGTTTCGGGGGCGGACGTTTGCTATCGCAGGCCGCCAAACACTTCGAAAATGTCTACGGGGTAGATATCCATCAGAACTTTTCGATGACCAGCAAGTTCCTCTCTTCGCTAGACGTCGGCAATGCAGCACTATTTCACCGGGATGAGATCAGCAGGATTCCAGACGAATCTATAGACTTTATTTACAGCTTCATAGTGTTCCAGCATTTTGACAAGATGGAGGAAGTCGATTTCTATCTTGATCACATCCATCGATTGCTTTCTCCGGGAGGCATGGCCCACATTTATTTTGGTAAGAACAAGAACGAAGGAATCGAGATCACCTCTGACGCCGAATTCCTGTTGCGTGATTGCAGCTTATTTATCAATCCAAAAAGCATGTTGGAACGAGTTTCAAAACGATTTCAGGTCTTATCGTTTCAGGATGTTTTGCCTCGTGACCCTGTGGCTAATACCGGCGAATCTGTCCAGGCAATGATTCTGTTCAATAAACAGATCTAGACGGAAGATGCGTAAAGACTACATGCCGCCAGACGAACAAACACACTATTGGATGGCCGCCTTTTCTCTGGACGAGCAACGATCGCTGTGGCGTTGCGACTCTGCACCCACCTCACCGGCCCGTCACCTGCAACAACTTGTTCGGGACCAGCTTGCGGACTGCAATAGCCAGGATGGCCTAAGCCGTCTGCAGCATATGTTCCTGAACGGCTACCTCGCTGAAGATATCCTGACGAAAGTTGACCGTGCGTCAATGTATTCGAGCCTTGAGGTTCGAGCGCCGTTTCTTAGCAAGGCACTTGCCGAGTTTGCGATGACTCTTCCCAACTCCGACAAACTGGACGGTTCAGTCACCAAAGCAATTCTACGAAAGATGGCTGCCAAGCACTTCCCGGCGCATATCATCAACCGCCCGAAACACGGATTTGCTCCACCACTGGCCTCTTTGCTAAGAGGCGCCCTTCGAGACAGGGCAGAGGCTATTCTGTTGGATCAAACGTCACGTTCTGCGACGCTGCTCAATCGGGATAGCATCCACACACTCTGGACCGAGCATGTTTCCGGGAAACGCGATCACCACAGGAAACTTTGGACGTTGATGGTACTCAACAAGGCGCTAGCGGAATAGCAGCGGAACAGGAGCGAAACAGTGGCCTATCCCCACATATTCAGAGTCGTGATGTCCGTTGTTGTTGTCATGGCTATCGTGTTTTTTGGCCTCGCTTCGGAGGATAAGTATTCAATCTTCATGCAGAAGGAGATTTGTGGCATTTACTGTGAAATGGCCGTCAATTATTCCGAGTACTTAGACAAGGCGTATTTCGACAAATATTACTTTCAAAAATCACTTGGCCCATTGATTGTCCATTATTACTTCCTGATGCTCGGGGCTGAGTTGACGCCAAGGGCGGCAAATCATGCCCTGGAAGTTTTATCGGCTCTTTCTCTTGTCGCGTCTGTATTCCTTTGGAATGGTTGTGTAAAGAGGCTCAAGCTAAGCGAGAGTGCATACTGGATCGGCTTCGCCGGACTCTTTGTCAGCCAGATTTTTATTAAGCTTGTTCCCTTTGCTGAAGAATCTCCAGATACCTTGGCTTTCGCTCTTGGAATGTCGATGGCTTATTGCGTGATCAGTCGCTCGCTGATGGGGTTGTGTTTTACATGCGCACTCGCGCTATTGACCCAACCGCAGTTGGCTTTGGGGATGATTCCCCTGATCCTCCTCTGGAAGACAGACCGTTCTACAGCCATTGCGCACGTACCGAGCATGGCTCTAAAAATGACCTCGCTACTCAACAAGCTGTCGTCTGACAGCCGCGTCGCCGGCTTAGCCTTGGTTATTTTATTTTTGATTGTTTTTACGACAGCAGCTTACATTCTGCCGCTGGTCCGCAGTCCGTTTCATGGAACAGAACATTCTCTGAAACAGTTCTTTCCGGTAGCCATACCTTTGGCCGCAGCCGCAATGACTTGGCTCTTGGTTCGGATTGACATTTTCTTTCTAACTGAAGAGATGTTCGTCCGCCTTTTTCACCCGGTAGCACGAATGACGATGCTTGCCATTGCAATAGTCTGGGGAGTAAAGGGTCTGATGTGTCCCAGTTGGCACAGGGTCCAGTGATGTCTCTGGCGAGCAGTACACTTGGTTCCGTCTACATCTTTACATCCTTCCAATACCATGCTGTGGAGCAACCCCTGAAGCCCTGGATTGCGCATCTGGCATTTTTCGGGCCGGTTGTTCTGATGATTGGCTACTGCTGGCCGCGCTTGGCGGATACCTGCAAAAATCACGGCCTCGATCGGGCAGCCCTTTGTATCCCGGTTATGGTTGCGTTATTGAGTAGCAATGCAGAAAGCCGCCATCTTGTCGCCTTTATGCCGCTTCTGGTGATTCTTTCGTTGGCATCGATACAAAGTTTCCCCAGAACACTGATCATCTTGTTTCTTGCATGGACAATTGCTGCATCACGATTCTGGGGAAACTACGGTGATGCAGCGATGACAGGGAACGACCCATGGGTCATGCTCTGGGGGCCGTGGTGGCCCGTGGATTCCTATGTCCGCGCTACTGTTTGTGTTGTGTTGATGATTGCCACCTTTGTCTGTGCGGCTCGCTATTTGCGCCGCTCAGAGTGCGGATAATGCGAAGGGGAGCCTGCATGATCTATTTTCTTGTCGCTATCATGGCTTTGTCAGTCGGAACAGGTAATGTGCTACTGAAAATCGGTTCTGGAAAACCAAGCCTGCTACCCTTCAGCGCGTTCCCGCCAGTTAATATGTTTGTTATTTCAGGTGGTTTTTTCCTTGTTCTCGGTCTGGTGGCGTATCTTGCTCTGCTGCAGCGAGTTCCACTATTTGTCGCCCAAAGTCTCGCTGTATGCCAATTCGTGGGAGTGATTGCGCTATCCTATTTTTTTCTGGGCGAGCAAATTACTGCTCGCCACTTGCTGGGAATTTCGGTTATCGCGTTAGGGATTTTTATTATCTCCTCGCCGGGATAACACGATTTCCTTTCCCTGCTAACGTTGGCTTGCAACGCGGTACACAATTGGAACCATATCGGGAACACATCTATGCGTAAAGATTACATGCCGGCGGACGATACTGCCGGCCTCGGCGAAACCGACTTCATCGCCAGCCACTGGACCCGCATCTGGGAACAGGAGGGGGGGCCGCAGGGCAAGATTGAAAAGGTGCTGCGCCAGGACGAATACCGGTTGATGGCGCCCTATCTGGCGAGCCTGACGAAGGGCGCGCGTATTCTCGATGGCGGATGTGGCCTTGGTGACTGGGTGCTTGCGCTTGATCGCCAAGGATTTCGCACGGTCGGGCTGGATATCAGCGACAAGACCATTGCGCAATTGCAGGAGCGCTTTCCTGAGGCCAAGTTCAGGTCCGGTGACATACGCCAGACTAAGTTTGGCGATGGCGAGCTTGATGCCTATTTTTCGTGGGGGGTATTCGAGCATTTTGAGGCGGGTCCTCAGGATTGCATTCGCGAGGCTCATCGGGTGCTCCGACCAGGCGGGATGCTCTTCATTTCGGTGCCGATGGACAACCTGCGACACGCTCTGCGTGGCAACAGCAAGCCGATCGCGAATGACAACCGCTCGGTAAGGTTTTATCAGTACCGTTTCACTCGTGCCGAGTTGGCTAGGGAACTCGAGATTGGCGGATTCGAGGTGTTGTCGGTTCATCCTATTCATAAGCGGCAAGGTGTTTTGCGCATGCTTCACCATGATTTCGGTCTGCCCTATGAGTGGTTCCTCACCCGTGCGCTGGCCACCGTGCTGGCGCCGTTGATGCCAGGGACTTGGGTCGCCCACATGGTGATGGCGGTGGCACGCCGACCCGCTGACGGCCCTAAATAGGCGGAGCGAGCTGGGGATGGTCATCGGGATGCAGGCTAACAACGGTGGACACCACCGGTGACGGCTTTGCTAAGACACGACTCTTTGGGCCGCAAACTGGTGCGCGCCGGGTGGCGTTTCGCTCAGACGGCTAGCGTTTTTGCCTCCTCGATCACATCGGGCGGCAGAGGCCCGGTTCGGCTTTTCTACGGCGGCGCACGCAGTGGCGATTTAGGCGGCCCGCTAGTCAAGGTAAAACGCCTGTCCGAGTATTTTTCGGAGAGTCGATGGCGCTACACTCTCGTATATCTCCTGTCCAATACGCCCTATCTCTCTGCGGGGGCACTCGACTGGCTAAGGCGGAGAAGAATTCCGATCGTTCTTAATCAAAACGGGGTGTTCTATTCGAGTTGGTATGCGGGCGATTGGCGGGGGCAGAATGCTGGCATGGCCAAGGCTTACCATCTGGCTGATCACGTATTCTGGCAATCTGAGTTTTGCAGGCGATCTGCAGACAAATTCCTGGGGCAACGGTCAGGTAATGGTGAGGTACTGTTAAATGCAGTCGATACAGATCATTTTTCCCCGGCCAGAAGACCTGCAGATCGTCCGCTTACCTTTCTTGTGACCGGTAAGCTTGGTGCCCATCTAGGGTATCGATTGGCTTCAACAATCCAGGGTTTTGCGCTAGCTTGCCGATTAGGACTAAATGCCCGGCTCAACATCGCGGGCTGGATAGAGGATGTTGCGGGCGCGCACGCTATGATTTCTCGATATTGTGACGCCGA
>JACCDP010455011.1_pt1 | contig 24190 bp, 14 predicted proteins | sample 7445841 | NCBI WGS metagenome assembly JACCDP01 (sample SAMN15323441, study PRJNA562643) | freshwater metagenome | isolation source: river surface water | place: USA:Blue River Watershed | collected 2017-08-17
ATGGTTCAACATTTAATAACTGATTATCACTTGGTCTATACATTCCAGCATATGATGTGATGATTGGTTTTTCTGAACCTGTCATTTTCATCATTTCAATTAACTCGGTGTCCCAATCTTGTAAAAATCTATGATGTGAATCTAATTGGAGTGTGTATTCTTCACCTTCCCATAATTTTTGAATTTCTGAACGAGCCCAACATAATCCTTTACTCTTTGACCAATGGTAATCTAAGATTTTGAATCTTGGGTCATTTGCAAATTCTTCCATTGATTCATTTTCATCTCGTTGCCAACAAATTCCAAATGTTAAATTTTCGGGATGTTTTGCTTTTGAAATACAGTCTCTGATTGTCGGTAAAAGTTCGGGGTCTCTATACGAAGCGATTTGTACAAATATTTTCATAATCAAATACTATGAAATATTAAATATAAATAAACATTTAAGCTATCTCATAACTTCCATTCCAAGTAAATCTACTACCAGTACCCCAAGTAAATGGTGTATTTGCACTTAAACTATCAGTTGTTCCTCCAGTATTTTGATATTGTATTGCAGTTTTATCGGTATATCCTGCTCTAGCACCATTCAATATACCATTATACCAAGCAACCGATGCATGTAATATTGACACTGTAATTTGTATTCCGTCCGCATGTTTTGCAGGAAAAGGTAAACCAATTAACCATTCACCAGTACCATAAGTTGTTGTAGAACCCATTGCAACATTACCTCTAACAAAACAAGTTTTACCAATTAATTTGTAATATCCTTCTATTGTACCATTATTTATTGCTGGACTTGTTGTTGCTGTCCAAGTAGGGATATAAGATGTCCAAGCAGATGTAATATCCGACCCACTCAACACCACTGTTGTTGCAGAAATTGTTGTAGCTGAAATATTATTATTAACAAAGAGTAATGAACCGTCGTATGTTAATCCTGATTGCGCACTTACAACTCCTGATGAACCTGTCGATAATAAAACTCTATTTGATACGTTATTTAATATATTAGCAATACCTGAGGACCCTGATGTTCCGCTACTTCCACTTGTTCCCGAAGAGCCATTTGTCCCTGAACTTCCTGAAGAACCACTTGTTCCATTTAATCCTGATGAACCTGAGCTTCCACTCGTGCCGTCTCCACCCCTTATAGAAAAACTTATTGAGTATATGTCGGAATTAGTTAATGAGCCGTTAGCCGCCAAAGTATTATTAACCGTAAATATGTAATCATTAGTTCCGACAGATATTGAAGCGATATCCCAACTACCCATAATAGAATTATTGGTTACGTCAGTAATAGTCATAAATACCTCAGGTGAAGCTTGTAACTTAACCATGAATATTGTGTAGTCATTCATGGTACTAGCTGTAGTTGAAATCCTAACTGTTGTGATTGCTGAAAAATCCGCAAAATCGGCAATAAATTTACCGGCACTTGCAGGTGGTGATGTTGTATATATCCATCTACCACTTAACGCACCATCAATACCATCAATACCGGAAGACCCAGATAATCCACTTGAACCATCAGTTCCGTTTGTTCCTGATGTACCATTAGTACCCGAAGTCCCATTTGTACCACTTGTCCCATTATTACCCGATGTTCCATTTGTACCGCTAGTTCCATTATTACCCGATGTTCCATTTGTACCGCTAGTTCCATTATTACCCGATGTTCCATTTGTACCGCTAGTTCCATTTGTACCGCTAGTTCCATTCGTTCCTGATGTCCCAGCACTACCTGAACTTCCAGTAGCTCCGGTAATAATACTTGCTAATTGTGAAATTGTGGCTCTATATGATGAACCTGCAGGGTTTTGTGACGTATCACCTGTTATTACTATATGAATTAAATCATTAAGGGTAACACCCGTTGCTAAGGTTCTATCGGTTAGTCTATTATAAGTTGGCATATCACTTTATAAATATTGTCGAAATTATTATTGAAACACATTAATGTCTCCATCCATGAAAATAAAAATATTTGCATCTTGGAATCCATATAATCCACATTCTAATAAATATAATTTCTCACATAAAGTGCCGTCTAATATTTTAAGGTAGACCGCAGGCGCATAAGGAAAAAAACTATCGGTATCAAAAACAACCGAAGGTGGTATTGATGTAACACCTGTTACAAAAAAACAAGCGGTATTATTTGAATCACAAACATAAATATTGTAAGGACTTGTTCCACTTGTTATACCTGTAATTGTTACTAACATATCCAAAGAAGTCTGTCTCCACTTTCTGTGGTTATTATAAGTTCTGTTTCGGTTAATATATAGAATGTTTCACCTTGACAATAAACATATTTGAAATTTATGCACCCCGTACTATCTACAACCTTTATTAGAAGAACATTCGCACTTGAAAAAAACGCATTTAAACTAAATGTTCCACCTGTTTGTCCCAATAGGAAACAATTATTCATGAATTCATCACATACATAAAACTGATAAGGAGGCGTTCCTCCTGTCTCCCCCGATATGATTAATTGTGATGACATTTTACGATATTGTTAGATTGATTGTCGTTGCCGACGTGTAAACTGTACTCGCCGAAAGTATTTGTTGATTAATATTTGTTACGTCAAGTTGTAAAACGGCTGTGTTATAAGAATAATCAGAGGCCGAACCTGAATAAATGGCCTGAACTCCACCTTGTTCCCATGTTATAGTACCGCCAGAATTGTTTAAAGTATTGAATGATGTATTCAAATCTGTACCGTTTTGGTCGTATCTATAAATGTAAAATTGTAATTGTCTCGATGGGTTAGGATTTGGTAATGTTGGTAATAATCCGTATGAATAATTAGCATAATATGTTTCACCGCTTAAACCACCACCTGCTAAACCTGGTATATATTGCCACACAGTTTCTCCACTAGTTGTTGGGTAGGATGTTCCAGGAGCACCACCTTGAGGGTAATTAAAGAAGAAAATTCCACTCACTAAAGTAGGTGTTGGTGTTGGTGTAGGAGTTGGTGTTGGTGTAGGAGTTGCTGTTGGCGTAGGTGTTGGCGTAGGTGTTGCAGTAGGTGTTGGTGTTGGGTACAAATATCCTGAACAAGTAACATCGTAAACAATTGTAAGACCTAAAGTAAATTCTGCATCAGCAAGTGGGTCAACATCTCCATTACAATTCGAAAGTATTGTTAATGTGTTATTTAACAAATCAATATTATAACTTTGTATTTGAGTTATTCCTGATAATATACTTTCTATTGTAGATTGCCAAACGGTATCTTGAGGAACGTCGTTTAATGTTGTTGCAGTATAAAATGTTTGCGTAAATGCGGTTCCGTTGATGTCTACTTCGCAGGTAAGTTCAGCAGAATTAAATACACAATTAGTATAACCTGATGTTATATCCAAATAACCTTCATTTAACATTTCAATCAAACCTCTTTGTCCTCCTGATGTTGTTGTAAATGTGTTCGTACAAAGATTAAAAGTTTGGTATGATGTTAATAAATTACCAATACAACTTATTGTTAAATTTTGAGTTTGGGTACATCCTGATACATCAGTAATTGTAACTGTATAATTACCTTCTCCTAAATTATTTACAGTTGAGCCTGTTGAACCATTTGACCAACTATATGTAAATGGTGGTGAACCATCATATATTTGAACTTCAGCTGTCCCATCATTTGAGCCCGTACAATTTGTTGTTACAATTCCTGTAATTAAATTACCTCCCGTTGTGATTGTGAATCCTGTGGAAACCACACACCCATCCGCATCAGTAACACTGATTGTATATGAACCCGCAGCTAAATCTGTATACGTAACTGATGAAAGTGGTGAATCAATTAAAGTATCACCATTACTTAATATATAATCTAAAGGTGCCGTATAACCCGTACCAACCGTAATAATAGCTTCACCATTCAACTGACCACATGTTGAGCCTGTAGTTGATGCACTTATTGTAAATTTAGGTGTTGATGTTACGTTTACCTGTTCTGTATAAACACAACTACTACCACTACCTGAAATCGTTACAAGATATGTGTCTGTTTGTAAATTTGAGAATGTGTAAGTTTGACTTTGGCTATTTTGTGTTTGAACATTTCCTGATGTTTGACCAGATAACGTAAACACATAAGATTGATTTGTTCCACCAACAGTAACTTGTATTGAACCCCCATTCGCATTACAAACAGGGTTTGTTGTTGATATACTTACGGTATCAAAACCTCCTGGCGTTATTACGTTACCACCAACCATTATTTCACAATAACTCGCATCCCTTACCAAAACTTGGTAATTTCCGGCACTTAAGTTTGGAAGTGTGAATGTATTATTAAGTGTATAACTTACATAACCAGTGGTCGCAGAATAATAAAAAGGTAAAGTTCCACCTGTTACGGTGAATGTTAAAGAACCATCGTTTTGAAAACATGTGGGTTGAGTTGCAGTTAAAAACCCTAAACCTAATGGGTCTGCAACTCCAACGGTTTCGCTTTTGGTTGTTTGACATCCAAGACTATCCGTTACCGTACAACTATAAACCCCTTGGGTTAATCCTGTAATAATTTGTGTTGTTTCACCATTACTCCAAGAATATGTATACGGTCCTGTACCAGTAACTCCTGTGACTGCTAATTTACCCCAATTCTGAACGCAGTTTGAAGTATTAACTTTCCAAAATCCAAAATCAACAGCAGTACTTGCGCTAATAACCGCGTTTTCAGTATATGCTGTTGCTAAACCATTATCAACAACTATCGCATTATAAATTCCGTTACCTAAGTCTGTAAAGTTATGTGGAAAAACTGTTGCAACTTCCGTTGAATTATAAACGCCATCTTTATATAATAATATTGTATACGGTGACCCTGAGGTTGCGGCACTTACCTGTAAAAATCCATTATTCACACCACAAGTGGTTCCACTTGCATTAAATATTTTAGCATCGAAACACCCACTTACCGTTACGTTAATGTATAATTCATTATTTTGTAAACCTTGTGAATCATTTAATCTGAATACATATGTCCCACCAGAAAGTCCTGAAAATGTAATTTGTGTTGTACCTGTTTGAGCACTTATTGTTGGGTCAAAAACATTATCAATAGTATATGGTGGAACACCTCCAATTGGATAAAATACAATCGTTCCTGTTGCAGCTGAACACACACCAGTTAATGCGAAACTATAATCTAAAACTCCTTGATTACAATTTATAGTACAGGTTTGTCCTGTTGCAATGTATACACCTATTGATGACCCTGTATAAGTTTCATCTAAACAAATGCTTTCCCCAACAGACGCACCTGTTCTCGTGAAACCACAACAATCTATATATGTATATACCCCGTTAGTTAAACCTGAAACACAAGCCATTTTTTATATTAACAAATTACGTATCCGCTACCAGTGTTTTGGATGTTTATGTATATGTTGTTAGACCCACTAACAACTGTGATTGTATTGTAAGAACTAATTCCACAATACCCAGTATAAATACCACTATTGTTACCATTACCAAAAGTAATATTATTAAATGTCGAATTTAATACCCCAAAGTCAATAACACTACCAACAACATCTGAAGTTCCATACGCAGTGTAATTTTGGAAAGTTGATGGTTTATTTCCAACTGTTTGACCATTTAAATAAGTCCAAGCGCCACCATTAACTCTATATACAAACGATACGTTTGCTGGTGAAGCAACAGGAGCACCAAAATAGAAACTAACCTCAGCATAAACTGGAGTAGATGTTGGTGTTGGAGTTGGAGTAGGTGTTGGAGTTGGAGTAGGTGTTGGTTGTGGTGGTGTACAATTTATATCTATATCAATACCAATATTTAAGTATAAAGTACTAGCTGAGAAATTATCATAACAAGACGAATTACTAACAATTAAACTGTTACCCGCAAAATAATAGTTTAATCCGTAGTTATATAAACCTGCAAGTTCAGTATCTAAAGCATTAATTAATTGAGTTTGTGTAGGATAATCGTTAATACCGTATCCCGTATAGAATTGTTCTTGAACTAATATTTGTGAATCCAATCTACAATCAACATACCAATTAGAAACAATACTATTCAAGTCACACATGTTTTGTGTAAATCCGCTTTGAGCTAGTAAACTTGAAAGTAAAGATTGAATCATTTCTGAAGGTGACCCTTGGATTGTGCAAGTGAGTGTTTGGTCAATACAGTCATAAGCAAATGGTTGTCCTGTGTATTTACATGGAATACAATCAACCGGAATAAATTGACACCCTCTTTGTCTTCTCCAAACATATTTTTGTCTATGGAAAATAGAGTTTTCCATTTTTTGACCTGTTAACCACAATGATGTACCAGGAACCATTTGTTCCAATAATCTTTGCCAATAATCACCAAGTCCTAAAGTGTAATCAATCATCTTTTGGTAAGTGAAGTTATTGTTTGGTATACCTACAGTTTGTTCAGATTGTAAATAATTCCAAAATACAGATTGTAAAGTCGGATACCCACCGGTTTTACCATCACTTATTGTTTGTCTATTTCTTACATTTATAAAATTGTTATAGAAACTTTGAGCAAACTCAAAGAATGTTTTTTGTTTTGGTTTTGGGTCAATGTGTGTCCAATCCACATTACCCGGATATGGATATGGTGCGGTTAAACCTGAATTAGGAATTGGGTAATCATATTTAACTGACATATCCCATACATCATATACCATACCTTGACCCATATTCATGTATAACTCAAGATTTTTTGAGTTGATGACTAATTTATCGTTTGATACGGAATAATCAACACCATTAAAGTTTGCGTTATTTTTCCTTGTTCCTGTTTGGTTTACTACCCAAGATTTCTGATTATCAGAAACTCTTCTTAATGTATAACCAACATTCATATCTGGAAACTTTCTAAGATTATTCATATAATCTTGACCAAAATTGAATGGTTGTAATTTTGTAATTAAATATGGATTTGACCCACTGAATGATGAATTTTCAGAATCAACAACTTGTACTGACCTATGTTTTGCAGTTTGTTCAAACCAACCAGAACCCTTTTGGAAAAAGTTATCACTTGTTTGTTGTGGACTTTTTGGATAACCTTCACTATCAACACCATAATCCTCTAAAGTTGTATTGACTAATTTGATTAAACCGCTGTTTGTATACCCCGTATATTGAACTCCTTGAATTTTGAAGACGTTAGTTCCATCTAACGTAGGTGTTGTAACATATTTTGTTCCACCTGAAATGGTAGCGTATTCTTCATTAAATTTATCAACATTAATTTTAGCATCTGCAACATAAACAATCTCGTTAAATTCCAATAAAGCTTCGGGGGCACCAATAAATCTCATTACATACTCTAAAGACTGTCTCGTTCCTTTAGTTTTATACATGTATGCCGCATTCAATATTAAGTTTCTATAATATTGATAGTTTAATTCAGTTGGTGACGGTGTATTTGTTTGTCCAGGATAAACCTGTTGTGGTGTTGGGTTGAAGACTGATTTTAAAAAGTCTTCATTTGTGTTAGGTGAAATATTTGGATTTATACCTAATGTCTGGGCTAAATTAAAAAGTAATTGTGACGGTATGTCATTACCAACTTGATAATTAACTGATGTCATGTACGCTAAACTGTCTATGAATTTTTTTACTTCGTCAAAACTTCTACCATAAATTTGTAAAACTTTTTCAACTTTTTGGTCTGTTGTATCAAATTCTTTAAATGACCCCGTTATTAAAAATCTACTAATTAAATTTGTTTTATATTCGTCTAATCTTTCTGAAACTAATTGTAATCCATCAAGGTATTCTGTGAATATACTTGATTGTATATCTAAATTCCAAACACCACCAATAGGCCAATTTAAAGTCCTATTATATTGAGTATAAACACCATCACTATCATATTCAGGATAAGAAAACGTAGCACTATATTTTGGTGTCGTATTTTGGTTTAGTAAGAATTTTTCAATTTCATCAAAATCATTTGCAAATATTTGTTGAGTTTTCTCATTATTTGGCCTAATCACTAAAGTTTGTGTTGATGCTGTTGCGCCACTAAATACATCACCTTTAACAGTTATAGTTAAAGTTCCACCTGTTAAGTTTGGTGTTGGGGTGATATCAGTTAAAGGATATTCGGTTTGTAAATTATCGTAATAAAGGGCGTAACTTTCGTATTTAGTTGTAAGTGCTCTAATTGGACTTATAGGAAATGGTCTCACTTCTAAATTTCTTTCAGCGTTAACAGAGTAATCAATTTCAAATGGGTTTCTAAATAACCTAGTATTCATATCAAATGTTGTCTCATCATTTGTTGAATTGTAAACAATATTAAAGGCGGTATAACCTGTGAATAAACTAGATTGTTGGTTGTTGTAAACCTCTATTGCCGCTGGAAAATTATTAATTATTTTAATTGCGGATGCTGATAATCTTTTTGCCAATGAACCATACAGTGAAAAACTAGTAATTTGTGATAAATCAAAATTAGGGTAAACTTTGAAGTTCTGTTCTATAATTGTTTTAGCCTCTTCTATACTACCTACATTAAGATTTTCTAATGTGTATGGTTGTGAAAAAACACCCGTATCAAAATTTCTATTTGTTTTTTCATAAATGGCACTTGTAAATTGAAAATTACCCTGTGTTAATCCGCCGGCATCAGTAATCTGAACTCCAACAAGATTATCTGCGAAAGTATTAGTTCCAATAGGTGGGTAAAATATTTTATTTGCCATTAAGTAATAATATTTGTAAAGTTTTTACTAAAGTCTATATTGTTACCTCTATCTTGTCTAACTTCATATAGTAACTCGTTAAAGTTATCTCTAACTTCAAATAAATTGTATTGTTTATAGATGTTGTTATTACTATCGTATAAAGTATAAATTCCATCTTCCATACTTTTTGTTTGATTACCGTAAAGAGCAATTGCGATTGTATCTAAATCGTAATCCGCCATTTGAATATCAATCGTGATTGGATTGAAGAAAGTATTAGTTACAATAATATTTTGATTTGGTTGACCAATAAATGGTGTTGCCGTTGGTTTGTTTGTGGGTGATGATGATGGTGACAAAGTACAAAATACTAAATCGCTACCAGCATCAACATATCTATATCTTATTGTTTTTTGTGATGAATTAATTTGTTCTGTTACTATTGGTTCACAAAAAAATGATGATGTTATTATTCTATAAAAGTTAGGTATCTTACTACCATCATTATTTAAGTATTCAACTCTAAACCCAACTAATCCTTGGTTTGTAAATTTATTTCTAAATTGTGATGGAACATCATTAAGATTTATAATTATACCTTTTACATTAGGAAGTGCGGATAATACGCCACAGTCTGTAATTGATGTTCTAATTTCTGCAGGTTTAATATACAATGTGTAAATTCCTTTCTTATTGAATTCACTTGCGGGTAATTTTAAATTATAAAGTCCACCTAAAATTTCAACACCAGCATTACCACCTGTATCAGCATTGTGAAAATAAGGTGTTAAAATACTTTGTGAGTTTAATTTTTTAAGTAAAAAATTATTCGTAACATCCCTACTTGGGGTGTAATGTAATATTATATCAACATCTGCCGGTGATACGTCTGAAGGTCTTACAATACCATAAGTTCCTAATGCCATTTTTTTATTTTATAAATAGTTTATCTATATTTTTATGCCGTATTAATTTTAAAGAAACCATAACCGTATCTTTCTAAATCTCCAATATTATCAACTTCACCTAACCTTTCAATTGATTCAAAGGCGCTATATTTTCCTCTTTCAACATACACATCAGTTTGAATTTGTGGTGCCATTACAAAATCAAGTAATTGTTCGTTTTTAACAATCATTGATGTGTCAAAATCATTAGCGGTTAAACCATTACTATTCATAACATAGAATGTTTTTCCATTAGGTAAATCGTAATAAGTTATTGATTCAATTGTATATCCTGTTATACCATCTATAACTGAGTCAATTTTACCATAAAACTGATTATTTTTTGTAAAAATATATCCAACAGTAAATGGATTTGAACCATACCTTTTTAAATCTTGTATTTTTGATTTTGTAAACCCTGACACAACAAATGGTGTTGTCGTCCAGTTAGACGATGCTTGGTACGATGGGTTGTTATTACTATCTAACGGATAAATGTAGTTATACGCAATTGGTGTCCCGTTCCAACTTCCTCCTTGAGGTGTAAAAGATATAAAACCATTTGGGTTTGGTGTGAAAGCCGGAGCCAAAGGTATTGTTACAGGTTTAGATACAGTTGTTAATCCAAAAGGATTTGAGCCCGATAAAGTTATTGTATAATTTCCAGCATTTTGATATACATGGGTTATTTGTGTCCCTGTTAGTTGTTGGAATGCCGAATTATCTCCCCAATCAACTACGTAAGTACTAAAATCTAAGTAACTAATAGTAAAGTCGCCAGATGTATTATATAGTGTTAGTGAATATAAATTAAGTGGCGTTGTTGCCGAATACAGAAAATTAGTAACCACATCTTTTTGACATAACAAACCATCAAATTCTGAATAATAACCTACATCATTATATGTTTGTGTTAACATAATAGGTATTGTTAACCCTGTAAGTAATGAATAACCGTTTGTTCCACCACTTAAAATCTGTGACATACCAGAATAAATCCCAACGTTCTGAGTTACCGAAGTAAAGGGTGTTGAATTTGTTGGCACACCATTACTTGGCAAATCATAATAAGTCTTTGCGGTATAAACTAAATTAAAAATATCATTTGATAATACTTCAGGCGATATTCTAAAACTATATTCTTCAGCTTCCATTATGGGTTTACGTATTCGTACCAAGTTATGGCCTCATTTGCCGTTTGACCAACACCTACTCTAACTTGTGTTGGCGATTCTCTATATATTTTATATTCGTAAGTACTATCATCTAATACTACCGTATAATAGAAGAATTGTTCTTTATCAAAATTAAATTTAACAGGACCCGAAAAACCTGATTGTGGTTGGTTAATCATTCTAACAAACTGTCCTATTTTAGCATTGAAGAATTTACAGGACATATAAAATGTTGTTCTTGCTATGTATGATTGGTTTCTTAACCAATAAAAAAAGAAACCTTCTTTATCTTGTCCCACATAATCTAATATGTATTTTGGTTTTTTAACCATGACATTTGTGGGGTTTAATGCCGGTCCTATTGTTCCAGGTTCTTTGAGTCCTTGTTGTGTGGGTAATATAACACTAAACATTATTTTTTGATTTTCAGTAATTTTACTGTCATAAAAATCTAATTTGAAAAATGACCCTTTGAATGAATTTGAAAAATAATATATTTCAGAATCTGTAAAAGTAGCATATTGGTAATCATCTAACCAATCACCGATACTAGGTGCGTTTGTATTGAAATTTGTTGGTAGGTTTGGATTAAAGAAATTAAAAATATAATTTATTTCGGTTTTTTCAGGATTTGAATCCCATGGGGCGTGTGCAAATCTACCAATCTCAAAGTCTTCAATACCGTTTATTAATTGTTGGACCGCGTTTGTTTCAAACTCTTCAACACCTTGTTCTCTACCCTCCATATCAAAACTAATATTAATAGGAATATTAATTTCGGTATCGTTTGGGTTTAATGAATATCTATAATAATTACTCACAGTCGTCTGTTGTAGGTTGGTTTATAATTGTTGTAACAATTTCGTTAGTTCTTTGTGTTGGTTTTTGTAAAAACAAAACTTGTTTGTATGGATAATGGGACCCGTTAACAAAAGGGTAATCTAAACCATTTCCATCTGAATCTATAAAACCAAAACTATAAATGTCTCTCCAAATAAATGCTTCATTGTAATTTGAATACCATGCATAACTTGGTATACCGTCAACTTTATTTTTTGATGCAGCCTCTATATAATTACTATAAACTCTAATTGGTATTGAGTGATGTGGTTCGTAAACATATCCACTTGGTAAATTTAATGGTGAATTATCAGAAAAATATGAACTATTAAATGAATACTTATGATACATTGGTGAAATAACATATTCTTTTTGTTCGATAAAGTTGTATTCACAAAAATCTCCTTTTATTGTTGACCCAGTTGTTAGAAAGTCATTAAAATAAAATTTTTGTCCACTTCCTGCTGGTTGTTCATAATTAGATAAAGGTATGTTATCTTTATTATTAGTTGATGTGTGGTCCCACCATGCATCAACAGAATTTGATAGGAAGTTAAATCCCCAACCAATGTCGATACCCGTAGGTTGGTTATTTGAATTAATAGCAGGTGGATTGAACCAACCCATATAACCTCTTTGTATAAATGATAAATAAAGTTCAGTTATTGGTTTTCCGTTATTATCTTTTAATCCCGCAACCTGTATATCTTTATTTAATACAAAACTAAAAGTTTTAGAACCTTCTCTAACCGAAACCCTCTGTGTGTTATTAGGAGTAAGTGCCGAGTATTCTATTTTAGATTTAGTATTAAATGGTATGTTTTCAAAACCCGCTTGTGTTATATTAAAATCGTCATTAGTTGATAATACTTTGTGTAGTCTTACGTAATAAATTGATTTTGTTTCGGCACTATTTACGATGTTTGTAATTCTTTTAAAAGTCCCGTTTAAACCTGTTGTTGTTTGATTTGTTGGGTATTTTAAATTAAACACTGAAAACACTTTTTCTTCTGAGCGATACTGACCATCACCTAACCCAAAAACTTCAAAAACTTTTTTACCACCAATACCTCCAGGTAATGCCGGCATATTAATTTCAATCCACTCACCAACATTAAGATTATGAGCAACACCACAATAGAACAATAAAACATTTTTACCATTTATTGTCCCTGTGGTTAAAACAAATGGAATGCCGTCTCCTGAATTAAAATTAACAGTTACATTAAACTTTTCAGATGTGTAAGCCATAGGTTGTGTTGTATCACTACTATATGGATATGTTAAATTCATCATCCAATTATATGATGTTGCACTTTTTGTTACAAAACTTCTATGTCCTGTAATCGCAGTATACCTTACAAATGTAAATTCATCGTATTGTGGATACCCTTCCCATGGCACATTTGGGTTTGGTGGTGTATTTAATGTTGCATTCGCAATAGCATTGGTATAATAAAGGATGTTTCTATATGGTGTATAAGTTGTTTTACCTGAAACTGTGTTTTGAAATATATTTGTTAATTTACCAGAAATTCTAAATTTGTCGCTATTTTGTCTTTCTGTTTCAAATTGGCTCGCCAAATTTATAGTTATTGACCTGTCACCTTCAACCATAGTTCTTCTATCCCCAATAAGTGGTGGTTGAATCCAAATGTCTTTGTCAGTATTACCTGCAAATTGTTTTGAACCTAAAACTATTTCTATTTCGTTTTGATTAGACATCTTGATTAAAAATATATTTAGTTATGTATCTGTTCATTACACTTTTACCTTTAAATAAACCAAAATAAAAATGGTATGGTGCCCCAACAACAAATTTATCATTTTGTCCCGGTGGGAATGTTGCAGTATTTCCATTACTATCTGTATTATAGATATATCCTTTCTTACCGTAATTTGTTGTATTAAAGTAATTTGAGAATGGTGCTTGGTAAAAACTCATCGTTTGGTATTTTTGTTTATAAAAACCTGAACCTTGTAGACCTGTTTGCCATTCGTTTTCATCAGAACCAAATATGGTATTGGTGTTCGCTAACTTCCATAAATAAAATGGAACTTCCTGAGTTTTAGGATAACCAAAATAATTTGTTAGTGTTGGTGTAAATGTTGTAATACCAGGAGTTAGTTTAATTCTGTTTTCGGTATTACCTGTAAAGAAAACACCAACTAACGCATCTCCTGAACCAGCAACATATAATGCATCGTCATCATAAACATCATCACTAAATCCTTCAACACCATATTCTGAGTTAATACTAAATAATTGTGCAATGTCACCGTCAATTCTATCTTCACTTCTTGAGAACATTCTATTGATTGACGCATCACCAATACCTAACATTTGACCTAAGAAATTGGAATTTATCAATCGTGAAATAATAAACAATTGTAATAAATCTGAGGTATCATTAAACGATGTAGATTGGAAAGTTTCCATTAGATACCCTTCAAATTGTGGGTTAACACATATTTCTTTTGTAAATTGGTCTCTTGGTCCTAAATCCATAATTGTTGTTGGAAAATATAAGTTCCTTTGATTCATACCTCCATATCCTGCAGGTATGAATGGCGTTAATGGTGCTAGTTTTCTTTTTGGTACTTGACCAACAAATTCATTACCTGTATAAGGTGTTGCTCGATAATACAATCCATTTGTTTTTCCTTCAGCATAAAATATTGGTCCTTGTCCAGGTCTAAATACACTATCGTAACTACCACAGAATTGATATTTTTTGGGCTGTCCTGTAATATTAAAAATTGTTTTTTTCTTAAACGAGAACATATATAAAGAACCGTTTACCCAATTATTCTGAAATACTTGTGAGAACACCCCTCTACAAGCACCAAACATCATTCTAAATCTAGCTTTCCACTCAATAAAATACTTAATGTCTTTAGGTATTGATATTATTAAAGGTTTGTCCACAAAATAATAACATCCACCACTTACACGTTTATTATCTAAGTTTGCATCACAAGGGTCATTAACCCCAAAACTAGTACCCGTACCACTATAACACTCTAAAAGGGTTAGGTTTTCACATTGTAATGAACCAATAACAGCATCTGTAATAGCGTTAGAAGTATCGCCTGTTAAGTCCGCTAAATTGTTAGTTGTGTCAGTAGCCTGTAATGAAACAAAAGGAGAAACTATACCATTACCCTCATCATCAACCAAATAAATCGCAAAGTTGTCGTTAAGATGTAATGAATATGATGTGTTACCACTTGTTTGTGTTTTTGTAGAAGTTGGTAATCTATCGGACCTTAATACCAATCTATTATTATTAGTAATGTTGACATTTACATTTAATTGTAAGTGATATGCTGGCGACATTAATCTTGCTTGCATATTGGGGTTTACAACCGGGTCAAATGTTGTTCCAATTGGAATACTTGATGTTAATAACGTACCTCCCTCTATATTACCTTGCCCAACAGACGTAGAGTTGGTATTATTATATTGAAAACTATAGTTATTGGCCGTGTCACTTACCGCACCTCCATTACCTGTAAAGTATCCTAAATTATAAGCGTCATTATTAAATGACTTGTGGTTTGTTTGACTTTTATCTGTCGAGTTGTAGTAATAAACTGAATTATTTGTAAATGAAGTAAATTGTGTAGGGTCTACTGTAAATCCATATGGTTCAAAATATAAATGAGCCCCATTGTATGGTGAAGTTGTTGTATTATCTGTAACTTTATGCGTTTGTGGTGTTACATAAGAACTATACCAAGGATATACTCCTTGATTAAATGATAGGGGTCCTGAATTTGCTTGTATTGGAATATTCAAGTAAAATTCACCTTCAATTATTGGCCCCGAGTTAAATGAATACCCGAACAGTTTTGATAGGTCATATCTAATATTTTGTTTTTGAGTATATGGGTCAACACCCCTATTCAAAATTAATATTTCCATATCTTGAAATCCATCTAAAAACTTAATTGGAAATATGTAATCAATTTGAGTTATAAGTGGTTGTAGTCCGTATTTGTATGTTTGTGTTTTATTGAAAAGATATTTGTTTAAAAGTCCTGATGTTCCGTTTGTTAATCCTGAGTATTGTTGAACTGTAGACCCCGTCAATAACTGAAAATATTCAGTCCCGCCTTTAAAATTATATTCTTTACCATTTTCAGTTATACTTAATTTTAAAACTCCTGATTGAACGTTACCATTCGTATCAACCCAATTAAATTGTTTATTATATAAATTATTAGGGGTATATGGTGTTGACCCTGTTACGTTAGTAGTGTTGAATTGATTTGGGGTAGATAATCCCGTTAAATTGGGGTCATTAATAGTACTCAAATCTGTGAACGTTAACAATTGGCCTGGTTGAATATTAGATAATGTACCGTTATCGCAAAATAATATAAGAACACTATCATCATATGGTGTTGAAGGGTCAACTAAATTTGTTGTTGGGTTTGTATTTCTCACTGTAACTTTAACGTGATTTTCTCCATCAAAATATCTTTGTCTAACATTAGCTAAATTCATAGATTGAGCTAAATGAACATCATACCCTACTATTGTTGGTCCTCCTTGCACTAAATATTGAGTAACAGGAGTTTTCAATAATTTATCAAAATTATTTCCTAAATTTTGTGCTTGATATCCAGCATATGCCTGTCGTATAGCATTATTGAATGTTTCGGCATTACCAGACGAAGAAGATAAAACACTATTGTATGAACTAAATGATGATATAGAATTTAAATTCGCTAAAGGACTAAAATTACTTGACGATATAGCAATAGTTGCAGTTTGTTGGAATGCACTTTCATCTTCAGGTAATGTTACGTCTTCACACGGACAAGCCTCACAATCTGGATAAGACATCATCGGTAATGATAACCTTTTAAATGGGTTATCTTTACCTAAAGGTGTAATGTTTTGTTTTTTACAATCTTCTTTTTTTAACTTCGGTGATAATGCAGCAACAACTATACATATAGAATAAATCACCGTATTAATAATCCATAGTAAAATATTGATTATAACCCTTAATACGGGATAAAGGAGAGCTAAAACATGTAATATAGTAATTAAAGATACAAAAACCGGTGTAAAAATCGTAACAAATAAATTTAATATAAACACCAAGAAATCAAAATTTCTAACACCATCATTAACAGGAAACTTATTAATTGTATTAACACAAGTTCTATCAGTGATGTCCTTAATACCTAAATGTCTTAACCTATTTGAACCCCATTTCCATCTATCAACTAATCCCGATATTGTATACACTTTATTGTAGTTGAACTCGTAGAATCTATCTTCACAATTGATAGCTTCTTGTATCATTTGTTGACCAATTGTTGTTGTTGGGTCTCCATATTCATTCCAATCTAAACTAAACGCATAGGAGTATAACTGAGCATTGGTATCGGTAGGTCCATCTTCATTATTAGACGACCAACCCCATTCTTTAACATTAGGAACAAGATAATCACCACGCATAATACTATTTTCCATACCAGATTCGTTTTGGTATTGGACTCTAAATCTATATTTACCTTTTGTTGGAATCCCGACTGCTGGGTCATTTGATAAAACTTGTTCCCCAAATTCATTAGTTGTCACATAGTCTAAGTTCATAGGAACTTCAATTAACCATGTTCCGTTGTCGTCAATTACTTTACCGCCTTCAGGTAATGTGTATTGTTCTAAAACAGGTCTTCCATCATTATCGTAATTAATTGTTTGTCTAACCGCTAAAATTCTACCAGGAGCTGTTACTAAACTACAAAGATTACCAGTATCTTTTCCGGGTTTACAATTTGTTTTTAAAAAGTCTTCATCGGCGGATGAAAAAACAGAACCCATAAAAACCGCATGAGGTTTAATATCAATTCCAAAATCTCTTAAATCGAAATCAGCTCTTGTAATACCAACATTACATAACTCCGTTTCACCCCAAAATGAAGTGACATCAACATCTTGTTTAATATTAACAAGTTGGGGTAAGGAATTTAAATCTGTCGATGATTTGAATTGGTCTCCGTCAAATTGTTCTGCGGTTGCCAAACCCGCTCTAATTAAATCTGCAGGTCTTAAAGAAAAACAACCTATGTTTGATAAATCTAAATCTAAAATTAATGTTTGAATTCCAAGTGGAGCTCCAATAATCATAAAGTCACCACTTTCATTTGTTTTTACGGTAAACTTATAATATTTTTCGTATACTTCTAAAACTTCAGTTCTTGTTAAAACATCATTTTTATCAGGAAAAGTTCCTGTAGGTGTGTGACCATCATATTCTTTTACATATGGTAATAAATTATATCTATAACCATCTTCATTTTTTTGGTCTACGTTTTTATAGGGATATAATGTAGATATTACTGGGTCATTTTCATCAATAGCATCAAGAGGAACAAATATAGATACATTTGCATTTGGGACTCCGTAACCACCATTAACTATTACCCTACCAGCAACTACACCATAATCAGCACAAAACCTAGTATAAACGTCTTCTTGTCTTAATTTTAAAGATAATATTTCTAAAAAATCAAAATCCTGAGTGACGTTAATTCTTATACTTCTTTCTTTTCTTCCTGGTGTTGATTTTATCCTATAACTTTTGGTCATTTGCTCTTTTAAAATAAATAGTTATTTTACCCATTTTAAAAATAGGTAAGTAGTTTAGGAAATAAATAATCTTAGGAGAAATCTACGGTCGCAAGATTTTTAACATATACTCGTATGTCTTTATTATCAAAACGTATTTGATATATCTGTGACGGTTCAGCGTAAATATTATCATCAATTAATCTAATCTCACGAGTAGCCTTATTAACATACATTTGCGATGTTTCTGATGTTGAGTATTGCCCACCGACTAAGTTAAAAACTTGTAAATTAGATAAGCTTAACACACCAGCGGTGTTTTGAATTAATCTTCTTACATCTGATATGTTTACATTTTGACCCATGTCACGATTACCAGGTGTCATATAATTTGCAACTTGATTAATTATCTCGGTAATTACCTGACCTCTATTAACATTTGATTCTACAACCACGTAAATGTCAAATGCTAAATCAATAACTTTAGCAACGTCAATCTGGATATAATCATTAATCATCCTATATTTTGAAAGGTAAGTCGCTAAGTTTGTTTTAAGGTTATTTGAAACTGTCTGCGTTAATTTACCATTTTCATCGTAAGCTAAAATCTGAATTGTAATTTTATTATCCAACTCGGTGATTGCTACTTTTGCCGGTGCACCAAATTTACCAGGCATCGTATCAATTAAAGATTTATAATCATTTACCGTAACCGCCCTTTTTTGTGCCGCAAAATTAAAAGTCACCATATTTCTTACTTCTTCAGTTGTAGGTGGATTTGCCCCTCCAATCGCAGCAGTAACATTATTAACCGTTAAAGAATCTACTACGTTTGAATTAATTGAAACGGATGGTCCATTTACTGCGAAATCAACAGTACCTACTTGATTAATAACACCAACACCAACGTTTGATGCCAAACCACCACCAGTTCTATATTGAACAAAAAGGGTTGTGTTTGGTTGAACTGTTAAACCTAAACCAATATTATTTTGATAATTTGCTAAGTCTAAGTTTATACCCAATTGAGCAAAGTTCGCTAATTGTATATTTGGAGTTGTTGTTCCACCGCCAAATTGAACTTTTAAGAATCCTTCTGCTGTGTATTCACTAATGAATCTTCTATCAGTTTTAATGTATTTTCCAACTTTAACTCCTGCATTATCAACAGGTTTAGTCGGGTCTTCTATAAAGACAGTATCTTCAGCAAGAGCATCAACTTCATACCACCTATTTGTTGATGTTGCAAATTCTGTGTAATCGGGGACATTTGGGTAGTTAGTACCATCTTTTTGAATTATAGAATTAATTCCTAATACGTTTCTTTCAGGTAAAAAGAAATTAAAAAATGGAACCACGTCAGATGGATTTACTACTCTTTTAAAAACTTTTGTTGTCCCATTAACCACAACTTCTTGCTTTGTGATAACATAATTAATAATGTTTTGATTAGCATCAAAAGTTGGAACTTTAGTTCTGTTAACTTCACCTTCTTGGTTATATTGATTAGAAAAGTCAATATCATAAACTGTTTCAAATGTAGTTCCTCCACCATTAAATTGTGAACCCGCTCTTAATATTCCTAAATATCTATAATCTTCAGCATCACCTAATGGTGGAACAGTAATTGAAATATTAACTACAGCAACCGATGGTCTGTATCCTGGTATTTTTAAACCGTAAGTTCTTGCAATATTAAAGATTGATGACTTCTGTTGTGCATATTGTAATACCGTTTCTTGTATACTTCTATCGATATGAAAATGTAAATTATCAGCAACAGCAGCATTTAAATCCATTAAAACAGAAAACACGGATGCATCGTTAAAATTTTGAACGAGTTCAGGGTAATACTGTTTAGTATAATTTATTAAACCATCTCTGATTGATTCAAAATCCCTATCTGTATAGTTAATTTTATTATTAGCCATATTATATGTTAATTATAACGAATTGTCGACTACCAAACGCTCTTGCATCATTTGTATAATCAATTTTTATTTTTGCACTATATTCTGCGGTGTTTGCTCCCGGTATACGATAAATACTAGCCTGACCCAATAATTCATAGTCCAATTGTCCTGCAGTTTCACCAGCATCGGTATAGGATTCTATAGTAATACTATTGATTGTGACATTTGGTATGTATTTTGAAATTTGTTCTGTTATTTCAGATTTAATCTCTTCAAAAGTCGCTCCATCAAGAGGTTCAAAAATAAATTCATATAATCTAGTACCAAAATCAGGTAAAAAATATCTTGACCCTCTTCTCGTTAATAATAAATGAACAATGTTCGCCCTTATTTCTTCATCCGTAGTTTCAGTTAATTTTAAATAATTACCTTTTTCACTTTGTATGAATGGAAAATTTATACCATATGTAATTCCGTTAGCCATATTACATAAATATAGTGTCTCGATATTTTCAATAAATAGTTATAAAATAAAAAATCCCGACATAATGTCGGGATTAGTGTTGCGATTAGGATGAACATCCAAAACAATCAAAGTCACTATTTTCAGGTTTTGGTGGTAAGTTCATATCATTATAACTAACCGTTGGTACTTCAACTTTAACTTTAGGTTGTTGTATTTTTGATACGTCAACCGCCAAATGTTTAGCTCCTGTTGAAATAGCTTTGGTTCTTACATAGTAACACAATGTTTTCAAACCTCTTTCCCAAGAATGGAAATGTGACGATGTGATTTTAGATAAAGTTGGGTTACCCATATAGATATTCATTGATTGTGATTGGTCGATGAAAGGTGCTCTATCCGCTGCCATATCGATTAATTGTTTCTGTGAAATCTCCCAAATTGTTTTGTATTTAGGAATTAAGTGTTCAATTCTTTTTACTTTTTTCAAATAGTTCTTGTCTTCAGAGTCCAAGTAATTATTGAAGTTAATATTTTGAATTGACCCTTCGTTAAGGATAATTTCATTTTTCAAATCTTCAGACCAAATACCAATTTTTTCAAAGTCATTGATAAGGTATTTGTTTACAATCATGATTTCCCCACCCACAACTCGTCTATTAAAGATTGCTGAATGTGCCGGTTCTGTCATTTCATATGAACCTGTAATTTTTGCTGAAGACGCTACTGGCATTTGAGCTGTGAATAATGAATTACAAACACCATAATCAGAAACACTTTTCTTTAACTTGTTCCAATCCCACATTCCTGAAAGTTCTGTTTCATTAACATTCCACATATCAAATTGGAAAATACCTTTTGACATAGGTGACCCCTTGAATAAGTCATAAGGTTGATACTTACCATCCATACATAATGCATTACTTTCTGTAATTGCTGCGTAATAGATAGTTTCAAAAATATCTTTATTTAATTTTTTTGCTTCATCAGACGTGAAAGTGTAATCCATTAAATAGAATACATCGGCCAAACCTTGTGTTCCAATTGCAATTGCTCTTTGTTCTAAACCACCTTTACGACCTTTTTCAGTTGAGTAGTTATTAATATCGATTACTTTGTTTAATGACCTTACAACTTTACGTGTTTCTTCATATAATAAGTTGAAGTCAAACTCACCATCTTTTACAAAATTTTTCAATACCATAGATGATAAAGTACAAATAGCCGTGGTCTTCTCATCTGTATATTGGTAAATCTCATTACACAAGTTAGATTGTTTAATAACACCAATATTTTGATGGTTAGTTTTTCTATTCGCATTGTCTTTAGAACATAAATAAGGAACACCTGTTTCTACTTGTGATTCGACAATTTTAGTCCAAATGTCTTGTGCTTTAACTTTTTTACCAAGTCCAATACTAACCGCAGTGTTATACACTTCTTCGTATTCTTCACCATAACATTCTTGTAATGCTTTTAATCCGGCTTTTTTAATATCATTAGGACAGAACAAATACCAATCAGCATTGTTTTTAACTGCCTTCATAAAATTATCAGGAATCCAAAGTGCTGTAAATAAATCACGTGCTCTTAGTTCTTCGGCACCTGTGTTCTTTTTAATATCTAATAAGTCAAAGATATCTTTGTGCCATGGTTCAAGATAGATAGCAGCACTACCCGGTCTACGACCTTGTTGATTAAAAAATCTAAGTGACTCATTAACAATCTTTAAGTATTTCAAAAGTCCACCGGCATAACCCCCTGAAGTTGAAATTCTACTTTCTTTACTACGGATGTTTGACATTGAAAGTCCGATACCTGCGGCGTCTGAAGAGAATGTTGAAATGTCTCTCAAAGTCCCTAGCAAACCTTCTCTTGAATCAGAGTCATTATAGTGTAATACACAAGATGCTAATTGTGGAACTTTTGTACCAGAGTTAATCATGATTGGTGTGGCCTTAGAGATTAGTTGGTTTGATAAAGAAGTATAATATTCTTTAGCCTGTTCCAACGTATCGGTAACCCACAACGCAACTCTCATATACATATGTTGTGGTCTTTCAACAACCTGCCCGTTTGGTCTTTTTAACAAATACATTTCTTGTAGAGACCTCCAAGCAAAATAATCAAAGTTATAATCATTTTCATGATTGATAATGGAGTCAATGTTTTCTTCACCATATTGATTTATTTTATTCATTAACTCTTCATGAACAATACCATCACCGTATAATACTTTCATAGTATCACAAAAACTATCTGAAGTTTCTTTATGGTAAGATGAAATGGCAACAGACGACGCAAGTCTTGAATAGTCATGGTGACTACCAGTGTATGCTGCCGCGATTTCATAAATCAACTTATCCAACTCCTTTGTAGTAACTTTACCTTCTGTTGGTACAGAAGTAATAACTTTGATGAAAATCTCATCAGAGTTAACACTTAATCCTTTTGCGGAGCGTTTTACACGGTTGTAAATCTTTTGTGGGTTAAAAGCCACAAGGTCTCCATCTCTTTTAATTATTTTTAATGACATATTATAAAATTTAAAAATCGTCTGTGAATGTTATAGTTTCGTTTAACTTTGCTTTTTGGTATTCCATTGTTCTTGATTCGAAGAAATTACCTTTTGTTTCAACCGCAATTTGTTCCATGAACTTAAATGGTTGTTCAACGTTGAATTCTTTACTACATCCCATCTTAACCAACAACCCGTCAACAACAAACTCCAAATATTGTTTCATCAAGTTTGAGTTCATACCAATTAAAGATACAGGTAGTGATTCAGTAATAAATTCTTTTTCAATTTCTAATGCTGAAAGTAAGATTTCTTTAATTCGTTTTTCAGATGGTCTTTCTTCCAAATGGTTATTCAACAAGTGAATTGCAAAATCACAGTGTAAGTTTTCATCTTTAAAGATAAGTGAGTTAGCGTTACACAAACCTTGCATAATACCTCTTGATTTCATCCAGAAAATAGAACAGAATGAACCTGAAAAGAAGATACCTTCAACAGCAGCAAACGCAACTAATCTTTCAGCAAATGATGCCTTTTCAATCCATTCTAATGCCCATTTAGCTTTCTTTTGAACCGCAGGTAATCTATCAATCGCATTAAAGCACTCATCCTTTTCTTTGGCGTTTGAAATGTACGTATCAATCAATAATGAATACATTAATGAGTGAATATTTTCCATCGCTAATTGGAATCCATAGAAAAATTTAGCTTCAGGATATTGAACTTCACGATAGAAGTTTTCAGCCAAGTTTTCATTTACAATACCATCTGAAGCGGCGAAAAACGACAATACGTTCTTAATAAAGAATTTTTCATTGTCTGTTAAATTTTCCCAATCTCTAATGTCATTGGTTAAATCCACTTCTTCAGCCGTCCAAAACGCGGCTTGGTGTTGTTTGTAAAATTCCCATATGTCATTGTGTTCAATTGGGAAGATGACGAACCTACCAGGGTTTTCTGTTAATATTTTTTCCATAATTTTTAATTAATTTAAGATTGTTGTTCTTTTTGCTTTTTCTTTTCTAAAAG
>JACCDP010232222.1_pt1 | contig 24180 bp, 27 predicted proteins | sample 7445841 | NCBI WGS metagenome assembly JACCDP01 (sample SAMN15323441, study PRJNA562643) | freshwater metagenome | isolation source: river surface water | place: USA:Blue River Watershed | collected 2017-08-17
CAAATCCACAACAAAACTACAGAAGCCCAACGCCGACAACTCGGCGGGTCTTCTTGTTGTCGCGGTTCTTCGTATACCCTCCGGTCATGGTCTTTCGACAGGTCTTTCCCTTGTAGGTCTTCTTGGTACATCCTGCCTTGTAGTACGCGAGGTGATGGACATATCCCTTGAACGACCGAAGCTTAGTTTTGGTCTCCTTTGCGAGAACCTGCATGAGCCCGTGCATCCACCGCAGGTAGCCCATGCGCGAACCGAGTTCGACCTCGTTCTTGTCGAGATACGACTTGAAGACCTTGCGCAGGTTTCCGAAGGGATATGCGTCGGCGAGATGGTGAATGAACTGGCGTTGGGTTGACATGTCGCTAGGCTCGGGGGCATCGGGGTAATTGAACGCGATCGCCATGAGGAAATCACGGCCCGGAATCTTGGTTGGCTTCATCGCCATGTAGCGCGACTTGATCTCCTCGAAATCAGGATCCGGTCCAGGATCGATGACTTTGGGATCGTCCTTGGCCTGTGTCCGCAATTTGCCATTGACCATGTTGTGGATCTCGTAGAGCCACTTGCCCGGGTCGCCACGCAGAGGATGCTTCTTGACGAACTCCGTGGTGGATGCGCGACAGAACTTACAAGGCAAGACATCTTTCATGTCGTTCAGAACATCATCGGGATGCTCCGAACGAAATGCGATGAGGTGGAAAAGTTGCCACCCACTCGGACCGAAGTATCTCGTATCCATTGTTCTACGCGGAGACTGAAATAAAGTGTCTATGAAACTACAAACAAATGCTGGACACCAAGGACATCATCATCCTGACCGCGGCGTTCTACCTGGGCTCGGTTGTTTCGAAGTTCTTCACGGCGCTGTCTGACGGCATCATCACCCCGCTCCTCGCGCCGGCTGCGGCTGCGGGCAAGGGTGTGACGGAGTACCAGGTCTCGGTTGGCGGTGTGACGCTGAAGATCGGCGAGGTTCTGACGGCACTCGTCCAGCTCCTGATCTCCTTCTTCCTGGTGGTTGTCTCCATCGGCTTCCTCCGGACCTATTTCCTGTCCAAGATCGGTGCTTCTCGCCCGGCGATGTAAAAAACCTGACATACAAAAGTAAGAATGGTCTGGTACAATCCGCTCAGTTGGTTCGGAAGCAATGAGGCACCCGCTCCTCCCCCTCCTCCGCCGTCTCCGCTGGCGGGTGACATGCCCTCAACGGGTTCATCGCCTGCTCCTACCTATGGTGGGCGCCACAAGGGTCGCAAGCACCGCAAGACCTATCGCGGTGGTCGCAAGCACCGGTCCAAGACCGGCCGTCGCAAGCATTAAGAATTCCCAAACCGGAAGCTCGTCCAGCCATTGCGCGGGTACTTCCCATATTGCGCCTCGATACGCTTCTTGAGGTCGAGATTGTTTCCTGCATAGATCTCGTTCACACGCTTCCACTCCTTGAAGGTCTCGTTAAGCTTGGTCGTAGTCGTCGGATCCATCGGGCCATCGCCGATAGGCTCGCCACTCCCGGCAGGATCGGACAACGAGTGGATGTACTCGCGCATGAATCGCGCGATGACATCTGACTCCTCCTTGTACTCGTTCGTGAACACCTCGACCTCGGGAGGCGGAGATAGCTTTCGCAGTCCACTGCCCGACTTGAAGAGGTGAATCATGTATGCCATGAAGCATGTTGCCCACTCCTCAGAGACCACCTTCTGCATGATGCTCTCGTCGATCGGGAGCTCGTGTGGGAGTTTTGGCTCATGGACGAACTTGCTCGGGAAGTCCACAACCTTGATACGGCGCCAGGTACCCCCATCCACCGTCTTGACTGGAGGCTTCTCGTTGCAGCTCAGGAAGAACTTGCCCATGACATCGAACTCAATCATCTGCTTGGAACCCGCATAGAGGTCACGGCAGAGGATCTTCTCCGAACCAGTGATTTCCTTCAGGAAACCCGTCGACAGAGGTTCACCCTCATCGGGCTCGGACATCGTCACAAACCGCTTGCCCTTCATGCGAACAATCTCGGGAGAGGCAGCACCCGCCTTGCCACGCTTCTGCGTGAACATCGCGATGTTCGCCTTGTAGCAGTAGTCGCCCATGGCCGTACCCATCAGATTCATCAACATCGACTTGCCGTTCGAACCCGAGCCGGTCATGATGTGGAACCGCTGGACGAACTCTCCGGAGAGACACAGCGCGAGACTCTTCAGGAAGTAGGCGCGAACGATCTCGTGAGGCAGTATGCTGTCGAGGAACTTCTTCAGCTCGGCCCAGCAGGGATACGCGTTGTAGGGCAACTCGTCATTGTACTCGATGTTTGTGCAGAAGCTGATGTAGTCCTCTTGCTTGCCTGCGCGGAACCACGGCCGGATGTAGTTTCCGCCCGCGTCCTTCTCGTCACTGCCCAGTGTATCGAAGATCCCGTTGTTGAAGGCGATCAGGTGCTTGTTCTCGTCGAGCTTCTGGAGGAACTTGGTGTCGCGGAAGAGGATCTTGCACTCCTTCATCACGTTCTCCTTGAAGCTCGTGGTCTTGAGTCGCAGTCGGACAGCCGAGTACTGCTTCCGCTTCTTCTCGGCCTCGCAACTCGGGCAACCCGGAGCATGTTCCTTGTGAGAGCAGACTTCCTGATTCTCGATGATGACATGCTGAGTCATCTCCTTCTTGTGGAAGACCTTCGCGACACGCTGGGAGAGCTCAGCCAGAAGATCCACGCCGTTCTCGCTATTCTTCCAGATGTGGTTGTCCCACATATACCAGTCGTTGTTCCGCACTGACGCACAGACGAACTTCTCCCGATACATCGCGTGAACTACATGCGCCACATCGTTCTCCGTTGCCGTCTGCGCAGCCTCATCAACCAGCCGATCGATGTTCGAGTCCTCAATCTCCTTGTACCGCTCGTAGTTGTCCGTCATCGACCAGAACCGCAGACTGCCCTCGCCCAGACGCTCGCCATCGACACGCTCGATGAACTCGTTCCACTTATTGCGGGCCTTGCGCTTGCGGTCATCTTCCGTGGTCTGTTCCATAAAGTCCAGCCAGACATCCTCGAGATCGTATGGATGGATGTTCTTCAGACACTGGCCCACCTTGACATACTCGTCGTGCGGACCGCTGTGTCGGAACTCTGCAAGATTCATCACATGTGCCGAGATGTACTTCTTGCGGATGTCCGATAGAGGCTCAACATAGCGAGTTGGCGAATCACCGCGAGAACCAGGAGGACCGCGGGTGTCACCGCGACCACGAGACACTGCACGAGTCGATGCCTCGACCGGCGCCCGGCTGTTCGCCTGTCCGTACTCCGTAAGCTGGGTCTCCTCGTTCTTCTCTGACCGAACCGAGAACTGCTTCAGAAGCTCGGGAGTAATTGCAGACGGAACATCGGCATCCACGCTGATTTCGCCCGTATCCGAGTCCCAGTCGAGGATGTACTTGATCTCGTAGGGTAGCGCTCCCTCGGTCGGCTTCTTCGAACCGAGCAGAGGCCAGTTTCCCGTGTGATTCGACGGGGACGCATCGTAGACATTGTCCCACGACTTGGTGCAACCCAGGCTAGGGAAGAACTCCTCCATCCGACGCAGTAGCGTCCGTCGGATAGACTTCTCAATATCGGGACGGACTTTGATGCGCGGAATCTGGATGTGAACACCCGAGCTCGAGATCTTGTGTCCCGGGTCGTAGGTCGGATACTCCTTTTCGAGGACATAGATCTCCTCGACATCCTGAACATCAACATACTTCTTGACCTCCGCCATGTACGCCTTCACGAACGCGATGACCTGGGCCTGTGTGTGCTTGTGCTCATCCTCGCGACCATCATACTTGAAGTCCAGGTCAACACGCAGGTAGCTAATAGGAGTTGAGCGCTCAGTGAGATACTGGGGCACACACTTGCGGAGCTCCGCGACATAGAGACGATAGAACTCGTCCATGTCCTTGGATTCCACATACCATTTGGTCTTGTTGTCGAAGGACCAGAGGTTGAATGGTTTGTCCTTCTCCGTGACCTGGCGACCGGCCTTTTCGGCTTCGGTCTTACCATTCGGGTTACCATTCAAGAACAGCTCGAGTCTGGACGACATGATACTACCTCCGAGAAGAAGTTGGCAGACGATCCGTTTTGAACGAACGATTCTACTTTCGCAAAACGAAAGAATAGATCCTATCTCAAAGAAAGTAAGATGAAGACCTGCAAGAAGTGCCGCAACATGCTCCACAACTATGAGGAACGTGATGGGGTCATGTATCACAAGTGTCGCGCATGTCCGTATGAGGAGCCCGTAACTGGGATGGTCTACGAGCATAACCTCCAGCAGGACACTTCGATTCAAATTTCGATCAATCCGTTCATGAAGGACACCGATGTCCTTCCGCGGTTCGAGAACATGGTCTGCAAGAACGACACGTGCCCGACTCAGGGGCGTCCGTCGAACATTGTAGGCCTCAAGATGGATTCAGTCAATGTCATCTGGCTCTATCAGTGCGCGACTTGCGGAGCCACCTGGAAGCAGGCCGCACGCGGTTAAGACTTGCTCGCACCATTGCCCCAGCCCGCGTGCTGGGCCGGACGAGTGTACGTACCCATACCCGACTTGAAACCAGACGGGAGACCACCAGGTTGCCGGATCTTAGACGAGGTCGGGCCCACGCCCCCATATGCAATCGTTGAGAGCGCGTTCGGGTTGTTGGACCGCTCAGGCTGAACTGCCTGAACCCGAGCATTTCCCACGAGGTTGGTCTGCGAGGGCGTGACGACCAGCGACGCCTGACTGGTGCGGATGATGGTGTTCAGCATCGACGGTGTCGGGACCACCTGATCTGTGGTCTGAATCCTACGGGGCGCATTTCCGCTGGTGTAGGCCGTCGCGGCCGCCTTGTACTTCAGGAACTGGGTATAGTCGGAGGCAGAGAGAGTAGGCATCTTGTTTTACTTCACGAAAACTCTTCCGCTGTAGAACTGCGGGGCCGTCCATCTCGGAAGAGCCAGGACCGAGTTCGAGAGCCAGCGAGTGGACTCCGATGCACGCGTCTGGGAGATCAGAAACCCGTCACGAATCGGCGCATCGTACACGCGCGACTTCTTGGTAGGGTCGGGGGTAATCGTCGCATTCGCGCGACGAAACGTTGTCACCATTGAGGCATCCTGGACTTTCGGCATTTGTATGGAAAACGGAAGATTTACGGCGAAAGGTTCTTAAGGAACAACAAATGGAGGGTCACCCTGAGGTCAAGCCTGTGTTTCGCAAGGATGTTGCCGAGGCCATGAAAACTCCCCGCATTACGCGCGAGTACTACACCAAGTATGAGTTCGTCGATCTTCTGGGCATTCGTGCTCAGCAGATCGCCGAGGGTGCTCGACCTCTCGTCGATATCACGGGTCTAAAGACTTCCGACCCGCGGTTTGTGGAGCATGTTGCTCGGCGTGAGATTGAACAGCGCAAGCTTCCGAACATCGTGGTTCGTCGTATGCCCGACGGTACCGCGGAGTACTGGAGCGTGGAGGAGCTGGAGACGATGTGGTAAACTAACGGCGACGAGTTGTCTTGCGACGGCGACCACCCGCATGCGCAAGAACGTTGCGTATGGCCCGCTTCGCTTGTTCGACGAGATGATCAAGGGGCACATCGGGTCTAGGAGCCCGGAGCGCACGGCTCAGCGCTCGACCAGTTACTTCGAGTTCTCGGATGTTTGAATTCTGGAAATCATCCACAACATTTTCCAGTGTTGCCTTTGACGGGTCGCGATTGAGATCTTCCAGTAGCGCAGGCAGAGGCTTGGTTAGAGCACCCCCGCGACGGCGAGTCTTCCGCCGAGATTTCTTTCCACCCTTCGGGAGCTCCTTGGGCGGTGCAGCAAACCCTGTGGCGCGGAAAGGGTCGTGCGACGAGTAAGCTGACGCGAGGTTTCCTTTCGCTGCTGCCGTAAGAGAAGACGCTTTCGCTTCGACTGCAGGAGACGCCTTCGGGTAGAAGTCCGCCGCACTTACCGAAGGTTTCCCGCCCGGAGATTTGGTCTTTTTGTACGCCTCAACCGCACCTGAACCCGCCGGCGCCGCCATTTGTGTAGTCTTCTGATTATTTACGCCGACGAGTCGTCTTCCGACGACGACCGCGACCATACATACGAAGCAGTCCCGTAACATTGACGATGATACTGCGAACGCGGTCTGCTCTGGTCTCTCCCGGTCGAAGGGGGTCTTCGAGACGCGCTTCGTATTCCTCGCCATAGTCCTTCATACGCGGGTTGTCGTCTGCGCCCTTGAAATCCGAGAGCACATTTCGCAGAGTCGCCTCTGTGGGATCGCGCTCGAGATCACGAAGAAGCTGGGCATAGCTCTTGATCATCGCACCACCCCGACGCCGACGGGACTTCTTCCGTCCGCCATAGGTTCCCGGCGGAAGCTCTCCTCTCGGAGCCGTCGGTTTCAACGGATCCATATGCTTCGTCGCTTCGAGCGTGTTTCTTGCTGCTTCAAAACTGCGACGAGCTGTCTCGTCCATCAGACGATCAGATGCTTTGGGAACAAAGTCCTTGACCGCGACCGACGGAGTAGCTCCTCGAACCTTTGTATTTTTGTATGCCTCAACCGCGCCCGAACCCGCCGGTGCCGCCATTTGTGTAGTCTTCTGATTATTTCAGAACAACGGCCACTAGAATCGCGGTCAGCATCAGGAAGATGCCATCGTTCCATCCGTGCTCGCGCGACATTGGAAGCTTGATTCCCAACATATCTTGGAGTCCTCCAAGACCTGTTGTGAGAAACGCCATACCGACCAGAAACACCAGAAGCCAATACTTGAACGCAGACATCTTTACTGAGGACCCGAGAGTTTCTCCAGATCCTCCGAAGACGGAGGATACAGAAGGGTCACGGGAGAGGGCTGGGGAGGAGCCAGCGGGCGCGGAGGGCCATGGGTTACCAGCTTCATGGCCATCGCAATGTCAAGACTGTTCGCAGGAGAGAACCGAGACCGATCCTTCTCAATGTCCTTTGCAACCTCGCCTTCTACAGTGTTCGCAGCAGGCACCGCGAGAAGTCCGAACAGAACAATCAGAACGAGGATCGAGCCCAGAAGCCAGTACTCGCTTTTCCGCAGAGTGAACTTCATTGTTTCTTCGGGCAGACAAGAAAAACGGAACTGGTTGCTCTAGACAAGAGAACAGCACAATGAACTACTGTATCCCGATGCGCTGTGTCTGCAACCTGCCCCTCGCGGGGAAGTGGGAGACCTACCAGGAGATGGTCAAGCGATTCCGCAAGGCCGACGGACGCCCCGAGAAGGGCGACCTGGTCTACCTCGATCGCACGACAATCATCACGGCCGAGGGTCGAGCCATGGATGAGCTCGGTCTAACACGCGAGTGCTGTCGTGTTCGGTTCCTTGCTCATGTGGGGAAGTGAAAATGTACGGTAAGAGTAAATGTCGTCGTACAGCGAATACCTGGGGCGTCTGAAACAGAGAATTCCCCAGTACATTGACACCCGCCCCCATCGCGATGCGGGTCATCAGACAGAGGTCGTGAAGCGTCTGGCAGCATCACAGACGCAGGAGACGAGGGTCCAAGTTTTTTCCGGTAATCACGTCCTGAACGCGCCGTCCACTCGGCAGGATGCACCATACAAGGGTGGGCACAAAGTTCAGGATACATCGGTCTACAACAGCTACACCGCAGGTCAGGCCGTTGCCGAGGGAGCGCTCCGAGTTAATGCGAAGACGCCTCAGGTTCAGGCAGTCTGTTATTCCTCGACGGCTGTTCCGGAGATCAATGATCGACTCCGCACAGACACCCAACTGGCGGCGGTTCAGGCTGCGAAGAACACCTACGGCCGTGGCTGGAATAGCGCGAATTGTTGCAAGGTGTGCGGTGAGCCGATTCAGTATACGACTTCTTGCCCGTGCTCTCTGACGGTTGCCCAGCAGGTGGCTCTCAAGGATGCCAAGCGTCGGTTTACCACTCCTTCCTAAAACGAATTGATTTGGACCAACAATCTAGACAGTGGGTGGACAAGATGGAACTCTCACGACTGCTTCACAACATTCTGTTGCGGAGCCCGATGAACCTCTTCGACGAGTTCCTGGTGGAGTGCCAGAAGCACTACGAGGCGCCTGCTCACACATTTGTGGAGATGCGCACTCGTGACAACAAGAAGGTCCGTGGGGACATCTTCGAGGACTTCTGTGTGTTGTATTTGAAGCATGTCAAGGGCTATTCGCAGGTGTGGCGGTTGCCGGATGTACCGGACAGCGTCCTGGAAACGCTTGCTCTCAAGCGCCCGGACGTTGGCATCGATATCATCTGCGAGAAGGGTGGGAAGTACACTGCGGTTCAGTGCAAGTACAAGAAGCATGTCTCGCACAAGAAGAACATCGTGACCTGGAAACAGCTCTCGACCTTCTATGCGCTGGTCCTCCGCACGGGTCCCTGGGAGAAGTTCATCGTCATGACGAACTGCGACTACACCCGCCACATGGGTCGCAAGACAGCCAAGGATCTGTCGATCTGCCTCCGCCGGTTCCAGGCCACAACCAAGGAACAGTGGACCAAGATGTGCGAGCTGGAGGGCGCCCCTCTGGCAGCCGGCGCTGGACCGCCCGTGTTGACTCCCGAGCAATTGCGTGCCGCGCGACTGGCGCGATTTACGAAAGCCGGTGAGTAAGAGACAATGCTCACCATCTACATGTTTCGGAGGGAGAAACCTCCGGGTGCATTCGATCTGTCCATTATTCCATTGGATGAACTTGCCGATGCGGTTACGGAGATTTACGCCATCATACCTCGGGACACCTCTGGTTTGGGTATCTCGAGGGCTGGATGCTGTCGTCGCGCGAAGAGGTTCTGATTCGCCCCGCGCTTCGAATGTTTGAGTGTACATGCATTTCCCATTTTCCCTTGGCACTTCCGCATGCCTGGAAAAACGAAATCGATACGATTTACACAGACAATCCCAATGGAGCTCGCAAAGCTCACGACGATGGTGGTTCTGTACACCACGCGGATTCGTCTGGACACGACACACCTCGCCCACCATCTGCCCTTGACCGATCGACTGATCAAGGTCGAAAAGCAGGGCGTGCTCAAGCGAGGCGAGTCCAAAAAGGACAGAGTTCGCAAGCGGACGGTGGTCGTGGTCCCGAAGCGGACAACGGGGTTCGGTCATAACAGCATCACGATGGTAATTCTGTCACGCGGAGATGGTCATCGAAAGGAGAAAGAGATCACGGTCAAAATCTTTCAGAACGGCGTGTTTCATATCACTGGCGTTCTGGACGAAACCTATGACCGAGATGTCATGAGGTACATTCGCAGTCATATCAACTACTACTGCCCAAAGGCTGTCCTGGGAGGAATCTGGGACCCGGAAGTTCGTCGCGTAGTCCTGATGAACTACAAGACGAAGATCCGTGATGTTACCAACCTCTCACGCGAGAGGCTGTCTGCGAACTTGCGTCGTCTCGGATTCAAGACGAATTATGAGCCTGCAGTCTATCCGGCCGTCAAGGTCTACTTTGGAGATACCAAGTGGATTGCGAAGATCTTCCGAACGGGCAACATCATCCTCACGGGGATGACGGCAGAAGAGGAATGCCAGGCACTAATGTGGAGACTGTCTGACGCGCTCGGACGAGCAATCCCGTGAGCATATGGATCACGCGAGAAATCCACTCTAGAGATAGGAACAGGACCGCGACAGTGCTACCTAGGGTTACAAATCCAGTACGATCGTCGTCTTCCGCAAGTTTGATGTGGAACAGGTCGACAATCGGATCGACGAACGACTCAGTCGTTCCCAGCCATTTTTGCTCGACCTTGGAAACGACACAACCGCCTGTTAGAACATGCTGGATCCAGACCAGAATGCAGACAATGAGAATAGCGGTCTGTAGCCAGAACGCGGGGTAGATAGTATGGGACACGAGAATCAGGGTAAACATCGCATAGACAAAGAGATGATGCAGACCCCGAACGATACGTGCCTTTTTCTTTTCATCGGGTTCCCAGAACATCCCCGTGTGGATTGCCCATTCCGTCCATTCAATTGCGACGGCTTGCATTGTAAAACGGCTGTCTTTTAAAGATGACGGAATTACAACACACATGCAGAGAGCGCGAGAACTGAGCCCCCAAGAAGTTGCGGAAGGAATTCGTGGTATTAACCAGCAAAATCTTACAGCCACGGAAGTCCAGGCGCTGGTTCGCCGTATGGATGCGAGCAAGACCAAGTGGAAGCGCCTTCGTCAGGCGGGAAAGAAGGAGGAGTACGAGATGCACCTCAAAAACGAGAATGAACAGCTCTACTTCAACTACCCGAGCCTCTTTCAGATGCACGCGGAGGACAAGCTGGACGCAACCTTTTTCGAGATGCTCCAGCTCAAGCGGAAGATCGAGCGAGGGGAAATTAGTGCGGAGGAGGCGAGTCGGATTGTGGGTCAGCAACTCTACAATCGGTATGTTCCGCATGTGATTTCGAATACAGCGCCCCCGGCTCCTCGCATGTCCTACGAGGAGTTCTACCGGCAGACGGGAAGTCAGGAGTAATAGACCTTGCGAAGTCCGTACTCCTTCATACACTTGAGCAGGAACTTCTGGCAGTCAGGACACGGCTTGGAGTTCAGGAGTTCTCCTTTTTTGTTGACTCGTACAACCACAAGCACACATCCGCGTAGTCGTGAGAGGTCACCTAACCGCTTCACGACTGCTCGTTCAGCATGAATGCTCTGGTCGGACCAGCCGCATCCACGGCTGCGAGACCCAATGACATTTCGTGCGGCAGCAATCGTTTTGCCCCGCAAGAGAATCTCCGCCCTGTGCAACTGCGTGTTGTGAGGCCTCGCCATACTGTTTGGTTTGTTGGTCGATGTAATTTCGTTTTCTACGGATGCGCGTCGTAGAAGTCCTCCTCATCCTCGAACATGATCTCGAGTTTGTCCGCCCAGTCGACCTTGACGGGGATCTTCTGGTCCACCAAATAGTACTCGTCCTTCCCGATAAAAATAGTCGCTTCCAGATACTTGTGCGGGATGCTTACGGGTACATCCTGGTAGAAGCAAATCAGATATTCGTTGTGAAGCCGGAACTCCAGGCTCGAGCTATATGGCACGCGCCAGAGGCTCAGAACATGGCTCTCGACATCAAGGTATTCATCTTCAGGCAGATTGACCAGGGGCTCCTCCACATCATCGCGAAAGACTCGAACGATCATTGCCATGACTACCCGCTTGTCTCTAAGCGTAGGTTCGTGTCCACTCTCGCGCGATCTTTTGAAACTGCTGGCGGTTGGTCTTGTAAATATACGCAATCTCTGGAACTAGGGGATCGTCGGGATTCGGATCCGCCATGAGCGAGCTAATCGACAGGAGAACCTTGCCAATAGTCAGCGCGGGGCTCCACGAGTTCTGCTTTAGAATATCCACACAGATACCACCCTCTGCGTTGATGTTCGGATGGTAAATCTTGGTGGTAAATCTGCAGTGCGGAGGCCGAAACGGGTAGTCATTGGGAAAATTGATCTCGAGTTCGAATGATCCACCTTCATAAGGCGTTTCGGGAGGTCCGAAAATGATCGCCTTCCACTTGTGGATATTCTCAGGAGTGACAGGACCCGCGGTACAGCCTACAGGAGGATCCTCTTCCATTTCCTTCATTTCGCGCTGAATTCGACGAGCCCAGCTAGCCATTTTGTAGAGTCAGTAGGTTTGTGTCTAACCCCGTAGGCGTAAGACGAGGTGGAGCGTGGACTCCTTCTGGACATTGTAGTCCGCCAGCGTCCGATTGTCCTCCAGCTGTTTACCCGCGAAGATGAGCCGTTGCTGATCCGGTGGTCGCCGGATCTCCCACGGGTTTCCCCGCGGGGCGGACTATACCTTAAGCGACATCGGGTTTGCTACACCCTCATATGTCACCGACAACCGTCTAGTCTCTGAACCTTCCCCATATCCTGCAAAATGGACGTAGGGGCTTGGATGCAGATTGCCCAATTCACAGCGTTTTTACCATACGCAGGGTCATTATCCCGCCCAGCAGTATCTTTCGATTACTGCCTTGGTAGCTGTGACTCTAAGGGGTTTCCCGCAATTTGGTTGTCTTGCCCTTTCGGACTAGCATCTGAACGTTCATGAGTTTTCTTTACATGTCGCCGCCTTCCCGATGGACTTGCGTATGTGGATAAACAATGAGGACACTGGAATCTCCGTTCAATTCCGCGTTCGGCGTTCGCAATTGCTGTTTCGACCTGTTGAATCTTGTACGGAATGAGCATGTGGGGACGAATGTCCGCTAGGAACCGCATCGCATCAGAATGAGTGAGACGCCACTCATATCCAATACACTGCTTTCCAGATGCCGGCGACTTTCTGTCTCGGCGATGAATGTGTCCTCCCCATATGCTCATTGCGATATCTAGCGGTGTTCGATCGTTCTGTGCAATACCAAGCCGCAGTCGATTGTTGTTAGAGATGTCATTGCTTACGTATCCTTCTCCTTCGTAGAATCCACAAAACCATTGAATTCGGTCCATTGTGTATGTCTCGGCGACGCATGCGAAAATCATGAGAGGGTTGCAACTGTTTCCCCGAGCGAAGAGCCTCTGTTTCACTCGGCAGGATGCTTTTCGGGACTACCACTTAATCCCTTCCTTGTCCTGGATCTTGGCCTTCAGGTTCTCGATCGTGTCGGACGGCTCCACGTCGAGGGTGATAGTCTTCCCAGTCAGAGTCTTGACAAAGATCTGCATTTGATACACACCGCGACTATTCTTTAAGCTGGCGACGAAGCTCCTCGTAGATCTTTCCGAGGTTGTTCTTGCCCGGCCACTTCTCGGGCTTGTCGGCCTTGGAGGTATTGTACGAGGTGCCGATGCCCCAGAACTTGCTTCGTGGGTTGGCCTCGGCGATCCGACGCTCGCCGGTTGCTAGGAGCTTCTTGCGAATCTCGGGGTGTTGCATCAGCTTGGCTTTGACACCGCGTTCCATGATCGCCATCTTCTCGGCATCCCAGCGCTCCTGGTTGAAGTCCTTGACCTTCCGACCCTTGGTCTTCGCGGTCTTGGGAGACGCAGACTTGAGGATGGCCTGTTGGGATTCCTCGTCTGCAAACAGCCGAGCCTTGGACCACTGGTAGTAGTGCTCGACCGTCGGGAACTTGATACCATCGACGAGAATGGGCGCATCGTACATGTTGCTGAACTCCTTGAACTCGTTGAGCTCTGCGCTTCCCTCGAAGAAGAACACCGGGGGTTCCTCGTCGGGACCCGCCTTCTTGAGCGAGACCTTGATGACCTTCTTCTTCTTGGGCGCCTCCTCGGCAGGGGCGGGTTCTGCCTCGGGCTCCTTGACCTCCTCGGGCTCCTTCTCCTTCTTCTTCTCAACACGCCGGAAGGTGAAGCTCCGGTGGAGGAATGAGAAGGTCCGGTAGTCACCCGTGAAGACGAACTGCGTTTGTGAAGCATAGTGATCGCCCATCAGCGTGGTCTCCGCAAGCTCGAACCCATTCTCGCGGAAGATCTCGACAACACGACCGAACGGCACGAGGAACTCGCGCATCGGGCGCTCGAAGCTGTCGAGCGCGACCGTAATCGCCTTGCCGAACTCCTCGCTCCAGCCATCGCCGTCGTTGTACTCCTTCTTGATCTCGCCAAAGATCTGCGTGTCGGCCCGGAACAGGTGACCCGCCTTTCCAACCAGCAGGGAGTAGACCGCCTGTCCGTCCATCACCGTTCCGAAGAACACATCCTGCGCATGTGCGACCACATTGCCAACGAAGGTGCGGAAGGTCTCCTCGGTCTCGCAGGCGTAGTGCATGGCGAACTGGCAGGAGACCGCATTGTACATCTGAAGACCGGAGAACTTCTCGAGGTACGGAGTTCGCGCCGGTTCCTCACCCTTGAGAATGCGAATGTAGATGTTGTCCTGATCGTAGAGTGGCTGGGTCATGTCTCCCTGGACGAACAGCACATCCGGAATCGGACGACCATCCTCCTTGGCCTTGAGGTACCGAACACAACCACCCTGCTTGGGGGACTCGATGTTGGAGGCCGAGAGCTCGACTGCGACGACCTTCGACAGCTTGGCCTTGCGCCACTTGTGGAGGTCACCCGCCCGCCCAGATGCCAGTTCGAGGAGCGTGTCGCCCTGCTTGAGATTCGACTGGTAGAGCTGTTCCTTGATCTTGTTGTGGAAGGACCGAACATCCTTCATTGCGCGGTCTTGCGATTCCACCTCGTCGCGGTAGTAGAGATCGTCCTCGTAGGTGTCATCGGGTGGGTCGGTATATGGGGTACGAACCATCTCTTCAGTGATCGGATTGTGGATGTTCGTCCAGATGTTCTCGGCGGCTGCAATGCCGTTGCCGTACTGGGGCTCATCGAGCACGCGGTACTGATAGGTTTTGTCGTACCGAGTCCGCATAACGACCCAGCGATTCCTCGCGACATCGCGATAACACTCGATGATGGTATTGTTCTCAACTCGCTGGCCTTCCTGATCCACCGGGACACCGCGGTCGTTCAGAACGAGGAAGATCTCGTACGCATTCGGTGCCTTCGGAGCATTGGGCTGGAACGGAGTCGGCACGCGGTCGCGCGTCTCGGCCAGTCGTGCCAGATCGGGTGGAAGCTTCTGAGGAACATACTCTCCGGTGATAGTCTCGCACGGATAGATGATGTCCGAACCCGGAGACCGCGTCACATAGAGGGTTCCCTTGAAGACACTGGCATCCAGAACTGGATCGTAGATCGTGTCCGTCTTGAACTTCACCAGGAAGTCGATGGAGTTCTGGTTCGGGGGCTTCCACTTGTAGAGCCGAGTCCAGGTATCGCCTCGGCGCTCCTGAACGGGAGCCACCGCGGTGTCGCGAGGTGTGAAGATGAGACCATCCGTCGGGTACTCGAACTTGGTGTCGAGCAGTCGCTGAATAGCCTCCTGCATCTTCGAACCATTGCCCGCGAGGAACAGCTTGGTCTCGATGCGCATCGGAATCTTCGAGGTCAGCGCCCCGAAGTCCTTGTTGAGGTCCTCCACGAACAGGCGCGAGCATCCCAGACGCGACTTTGGCGGGGGGCTATCGTCGATGGTCATGAGCGGGAGACGCTGGGTGCTCTTGCCTCGGTAGTTGTAGATATCGAAGATACAGAACAGATTGCGGTCAGCAAGGTACTCGCCGTCGACGACATCGCCCACATGAATGTCTTTCGTTGCAGTGATGCCCGTCCAGGTGACCTTGCGAGACTTGGTGATTCGGAGAAGGCGTCGGTCCTTGGCCACGAAGAGCAGGGAACGCTCACCGTCGGCCTTATTCGTGACCGTGTAGTCCTTCAGCACATTGCCCGGGCGATCTGAGCGAAGGTGACGGCGCTCCATGGTCACCGGGTTGATGAACCGAATCTTCATCAGATCAAACTCCATGCGGTAGCGCTGGATGTCGGACTCCGTCAGCAAGAAGGGAGACTCCTGGAAGGCTCCCAGAAGCTCCTTGGTTGCGCGGAGCATCGACTGGACAACGGCCTTAATATCGACCTTGCGCTCGACGATCTCAATCTCCAGCTCGTAGGACGGCGTCTGCTTAAGAATGTCGTTGAAGGACTTGTGGTTCTTGTGCTTCGACTTCACGAGAGACATGTCGATCCGGCAGAGCCCGTCCATGGTCATCCAGGACTTGCGGTGCATGATTCGCACATGGGAGGCGGGGTCCATGGCCGCACCCGAGAAGTCCTTGCGGAGCTCCTCTTCGTGGCGCAGGGTGAACCGGAGCTTCAGATCCGGGACATCAATGACATCATCCTGAATCTTGGCGCCCGCGCTTGGAACATCGAAGTACTTGCGTTTGCGCTCCACGAGAACCGGAACCCCGCGGAATGCTCCCGTCGTGCAGACTTTGTGAATGTTCTCCGGACCGAGTACGGTCACGCGGAGACCATCGGGGTAGGCGAAGGTTGCTCGGTGTTCGTCCACAGCACTCGTACCCGCGATCGCCTCAATCGTGTTGACGATGCGATCGGCCGAGTCCTTGGTCCGAATTTGTCCGGCAAGCACCTTCACTTCGAGCTCTGCCCGTGGGTCCTCGGACACCACGGAAGCCATGTTCACCAATTTGGTGAGCGTTGTCGGCGGAATGAGTGCCTCCATTGCTTATCTTTTACGCTGGATTCTGTTTGGTTCGTTTTGTGCGTCCGTTTCCATACGCTTTCGCTGGTCAAGGTAAAAATTGACCATCGTCTCCATTTCCTTGATACACTCGTCGGGGAGAGTCTCAGAGGAGACGAGGACACCGTTTTGGGTCTTGGTGAAGTTTTCCGTGTATTTCTTGACGATACCGAAGATCTGCGCGTGCTCCTGAGGATCCAGCTTCTCAATCTGTTCCTTCAGGGCTTCTTTACGGAGCCGGTTCATCCTTTGCCTTTGCCGCAGGATTGAGTCGCACTCTCTTCTTCCGCGCTTCTGCAGGAGCCTTGGTCGCAGCCGGATTGGCCACCGTCACCTTACGAGTCTCCTCGGCACCCGAACCGGCGGCCGCACTTCCAACCGGTGCCGCGATCAGGGGCTCGGTGGGTGGAGCGGATTCCTCTTCGGGGGCCGACAGAGCAGGCATGACGGGTCCGATGAACTTGGCGAGGACTGCGATAGTCTCATCGCCCTGCTGGAACTTGGCACCAATGACCTCGAACTCGACTTCCTCCTTCTCATCGACGCTGTCGAATGCCGCATCGCCGATGTGAAGATCGCGGGGCATAAGAACTCGCATAGGCGTCATCTCGGCATGGAGTCCAATCTTGCTCTTGAGTGTCACGGGTGCTCGGAACTTCTGTCCCGGATGCGGATAGCAGACATCCGCTTGGAAGACCACGCTGTAGTTCGCGCCACCCTTGATGAGATCGGCGCGCCCTAGACTGTGTTCTACGATCGTTGTGCTTCCGCGATTGATGTACCCTTCCGCAGTACAAACCCCCTCATACTTCATGCGAATCTGAGCCAGAAGACTCGCATCAATATTTCGTTGGAGGTTCTTGGCGCCCACATGGACGTTGCGAACAAGTTGACGACGCTCAAAGAGTGGATCCATTGATGTCGTTATAGTTAGGTTGAGACACTTTCATTTTTTGGGAAACGTGTCCGCGAATGCCTTGCGGTTTGCAGGACTGTCGAACAGAACTGATGTTTCCTGCGGAGTGAGCCAGAAGGTATTGTTTGCCTCTTCGCGGGCCAGGAGCTCTGCGTATATGCACGCCTTGTCGTTGGTCACAACCGTTGCAGGAATGCCAATGTTTCCAGAGTCAATTGTTCGTGCGAAGGCTTTGATGATTCGATCGCCCTGATGAGCGCCCGTATTGCAGACGATGGGGCGATACTGCTTCTGCCTTTGTGTGAACCGACGGGCGATCCCATCCTCGCCAACATCCACCTTGCTGAAGGCGAACTTGCCGTTGGGTGCTACTGTTCCATACATCCGGTCCTTCTTGAGAATGAAGTCGTCGAGAAGGGCCTTGTTCCACGCGTTGTATGCTGTAAGCTGACGGGGACTCAGTTCCTCGGGGATTGTGTTTTCGTGGCCCAGCACTATGACATCCGAACCCGGCACATAGAGTCGGCGGAGGAACAAGCCCTCGGGACGCCCTCGTAGATAGTTCTTGCGCTCTTCGTCGGTGAGATCATGATCAAAGATATAGCTGTTAAGAACCTCGCGAGAGAATCGGGTTCTTGCATCGCCTGGGAAAGCAAAACCCTCGCGTTTGGTGTCGAGAATGTCGGGAGCAACCGGAGGCGGTGCTTCTTCCTTCTTCTCCTCTTCGACCTCGGCCAGAGGAGCCTTTCCTCTAGGAGGTGGAATCGTGGTGCGATCGACCATCGTAACATGTGGAGCATCGATGGGAGCCAATGCATACAGATCTCCCTTGGATTCGAGAACCGCGGGACGGCCGAATGAATCTTTGAACCGGAATCCCATGCGAATGGCCTGTTGGAGTGTGTACGCAATAGAGTTCTGGCTGTAGTTCTTGAGAGCGCCAAAAAGATCATCGCGGTCCCAAATGGCTTTCCTGGAGAAGAGATCTCCCAGGATACCGAGCATCTCGTCGCGGACATCGAGATAAGACGACAGAGGGCGGACATGTTCATTGTCCGTTTCGTGTACGTGATCTTCGTTGCAGACGATCGCATCTTCTCCTTCTTTCATGAAGGTGGGTGCCATGAGGTTCTTCAGAGTAAATGGCGGATCCAGTGCCTCGTTGTTCTCCGCACGAGTCTGTGGGATCTCGAGATTGCGCCAGCGCTCGGGAAGAGTGTTCACGACATTCTGGATCGGACAGTCTATCGCGTTCTCTGCGAGGATCTTGCGGACTCGTGCAATTTTGACAGCCTTGGGACCCACTCGCACTCGGTAGGTGTACTCATCGAAGCACTCGCGCTCTCCCCCGTGACGGACGATGTGGAGATAGATCGTACAATTCTGGTCAGAGAATGTTAGATCTGCATGACTGCATGTTCGCAGACCCCGGCCGATCACCTGCTCGATTCTGCTCATGTTCCACCACGGATCGAGAATGTGAACCTGGCGGATATAACGGAAGTCGATTCCTTCAGACGCGATCGGGCTGGTCACGATCACGCGCAGGTTCTCACCGTTGACATTGTTCCGATTCTTCGCAATGTTCAGCATCTTCTTGATTTCTTCGGGGGACAGCTTCGCAGTAATAAGTCCATACTTGCCTTTGACTGGACCTCGGTAGGCGGGCTTGGTAAGAAGCGGTTCGCCCATCGCGGGAGCAAATCCATGTTCTTCAAGCGCCATTGCAAACAACTGAGCTCCCATCGTGACGAAGTTCGAATAGACCAGGACGACACCGCGCGAGTTCTCGATGGCTTGGATTGCGCGCTTGAACTTGGCAGCGTGATTGGGGAGTTCCTCGGGAGTCAGGAACGGAGGAACCTGGTATTCAAATCGACTTCCGCGAGGGCTGAAGACCTCCTCGAACTTCTTGTTGTCGGGGAAGACTGCGAGTGTCGACCGCATGTAGAGGTCGTTCTCGGATCCGTCTCCGCGCTCCTGTTCGAGAATCCGCTTCTGGATTCCCGCGACACGCGATTCGACAAGAGGAAGGTCTTCGAGAACATCCTTGGGACCGATGGGCTTTCCGAGGTAGCTCTTCGGCAGATTGGCCTTGACCGACGCAGGCGGGGGAAGACGGAATGGAAAGGTGAACGGATTCTCGCCTTTCACGAACGAGACATACCGATTGCACCACTGCTTGAAATCCTCTGCGGGTTTGCCTTTCTTGAGCTTGCCGTTGGTATCGAAGATGGTGTCGATCTTGATAAATTCCTCGGCGGGTGCTCCATCGTTCCAGCGGAAGAGATTGATAAAGTACTCCATCTCCTTGTACGAGTCGAACATGGGCGTCGCAGTGAGGAGCACAAAGATCACTCCTAGATTCGCCTGCGCCATCATCGCAAGGCCCTTGGAGAGCTCTTTTGTTCCCTTCGCATCGCTACTCTCACGAATGTTGTGAGCCTCGTCGATGATGATGAGACGATCGCGGAGATTCTCATCAACCCACTGCTTGGACATGGTAAGATTTGCCTTGCTTCCTGTGAGCTTGGAGACGAGCGTGCTTCCAAAACTCGCATAGGTCTCGAATTCGTAGAACTCGTTGATGATGCGGTCTGCGGTGCGTTCGAGCTTGTCGCGGGTCTCGGGGTTCAGCCAGTTCTTCGGCTCTTTCTCGATGCGAAGAAGCATTTCGAGATAACGGCGTCCGGTACACTGCTTGGACTCCAGTGTTCCTGCGGTTGCGTCGATGTTGACGCGGTCCATCTCGAAGATTTGGGTGCGGAAGTTCTTTTCAACCGCTCCCGAAGAAACGACCAAGACCTTCTTGTCTTGAAACTCAGGGCGCAGAATGTACTCTTCTGCGATCTGAATGGCGGTACAGGTTTTGCCGACACCTGTGCCGTGAACCATCAGAAGATTGCGCGCAGGAGAGTCCGGAGACAAGACACGACGCAGGAAGCGCTGGTGTGTCGAGATCTTGAAGTCGGACGCTTTGCAGATGTCCTTGCGCATGGAAATGAGATAAGCTCGGAGCTCGTCATCCGTTCCCTCTGTGGGTAGCTCGGCATTCTTGATTTCGGCGAACTCAGGGTTGCTGAGATTTATCATTGCTTATACTCTCCAAGTTGTTTCTACGCACCAAACCAGGTCGTTGTTCTGGTCGCGCCAGGTGATGGACGAGGTAATCTTCCCACTGATTCCGGATGGAAAGATGCTCCAGGAAGACTCGTTGTTGAAACCCGTCTCCTTTGGGCACGCGGTCTGCGTGCAGAGGTGATCCACCGTGGGTGTAAAGGGAATTCCGTTGAGACTGAATGCATATGTCGCAGTTCCACCCGTGATGGCTGGAGTCGGAAGGTCGTACGCAACCCAGAGAGTTACATTGTCTCCAGCCTTGGGATTCGCGGGTTGAGAGTCAAATCCGAGAACAGACGCGCGACCCTGGCCGTTTCCACAATCACGAATGGTGCTGAGAATTGCGACAGAAAGAAGCCGGAGAAGCATTGTCTACTTGCTTGGCTTCTTCTTTAAGCGATAGGTCGACTTGTGGTTCGTACGACGGGGGGTTCTGCCTCCTCCCGCGCGTGCGCCAGGTGTGGCGGCGGCAACCAACGCTGCCCCCGCCCGTCTTCCCAGTGCTGCCACGGCGGCAGCCGTAGCAGGGCTTAGCTGTGCCCCTCTGGACCTTCCCCGGTTTATCAACGGCGTAGATGGCGTTGAATTGGAGGGTGTTCCGGTGGTTCCTAGCGGATATCCCTTCGGGTTTGCGCTGGTCCAAGTACTACCATATTCTTCCAGTTTTTTGAAGATTTGGAATTCTTCAAACGCACGACTTCTGAATGGACTTGCCACTGCCCCTGGCGCGGGTGGGCCCGGGGCTGGTTCAGACTCCGAATACCCTCCTGGCTCGAGTGTTTGGGTAGCCCTTTGATCGCTACCGGGAGGAGCGCGTGCCAGTGGTTCAAGTGTTTCATAAAGCTTGACCAAGAATCCCTTTTCGATGACTTCGAATCCAACATCGCGTTGCATCGCATTTTCCCTATTGATGAACGCATTGAACGCGTTGTACGCAATGGTTGAGATAGTTGATTCTTCTTGGGGTAGGTTCGGAATTGGATCGAGATAATTAACAACTCCCGCTTCCTTGAGATAGTCGAGTTCTTCTTTAATTCGCTCCAAAAGGAGTGGGCTTGCGATATGTTTTGATTGACGGATTGAGAAGAGATCCAGCAAGATACCCAGAATGGTCCACTTCTCTTTGAAAGGTCCAACGTGAGATTCGTAATACTCGATAAATCTATCGATAAGCGGAACCGCATTTACTGGGATGCTTTCTTTTCCGGGGGGAACGTCGAAACCTATAAACTGAAACCGAAGTGAACATTCGCCCGCCCCAGGAGCACCGGCACCTCCGGTAGCCGCGACACCCCCGGCAGCCCCGGCAGCTCTAGGCTCACCAATTATGTCGGAGACATAGTCGTCCAGATCAGAGAAATCGGGACCGGCGGCGGCAGCCCCACCATCTCCATTCGCTCCACCGATCTGACCAGCCCCACCGTCTCCATCGCCGGCTCCACCGGCTCCACCGGCTCCACCACCCGCTATACGAGCAAAGGGCTCAAGGAAACGTTGAGAGTAGGCTGTTCCCGCGTAGTTAGGTAGGACTTCTTCACGCGGGGTGCTTGCGATTGCCTGGTACGCGCTACCTAGACGGATTTCCATATCGGGTACGACCGCCCCTGGACCTGCTTGGGTAATCACAATGATTGGATACAGGTTTCCCCTTTCATCCCGAATTTTGTTGGTCTGAGGGCAGAGATTTCTGAGCAGTTCAAGATCGGCGTTGTATCGAGCCAAAACGTCCTCTGGGGTCATGTCAGCTATTCCGACCTTTTGTCCGTTGAAGTATCCTACCACAGCAGTTCGGATTGTTATGAGCTTTTGAAGGATATCATCGATGAGTTGCCCAGCTTTGATGAAATGGCCTCTGTCTGCCTTCAGACTATACTTCTCTTTTTCAGTGAAGCGAGTTACCCCATACTGAAGTCTACGTCCGAGAGGCGTTTCGTCAGTGATACCTATGAATGCCTGACGAAGTTCTTCGTATCGCGAACCGACCGTTGTGATCATTCTATCGTACGATGTAGGTATCTCCGCTTGGATTCTGGCTGGGTCGAATGAATTTGGCCAGTAATCGAATTCTCGGATTGCTCTGTTCCCATTCGCTCCGTATCGTTCGAGAATGACAGGAACGCCGACTGCAATTGCGCGAGCAGCATTGAGGACATCACCCGTTTTGACGGCAAGAACGACAGGAACAGCAAAACCGGGTGGAAGTGGGTTTCTTCCAAATCCTTTCCAGTTGGCAGCAGCTTTACGCTCACCATTGAATGGATTCTCGATTGGGCCTGGAAAATTAGGCATTGCCGATGCGACAATCATTGTGTCTCCCAACGTCTTGCCGATCATTTCGTTCACATCGCGCGCGGCCTTTCTTCCAGCATAGTCTCCAGCGAGGTTGTTGATCGTCTTTGCCCCCAGATCGGCCACAATCCCTCTGATTGTATCAAAATTTCTGAGGGTTTCTGCAGTAAGTTCGACACCGGCAACAAATCTCTGGCGCATAGGATCCCAGAGCCGATACTCATCATCTCTCGCCGGGGGAAACGCGGGACCCACAACCCAAGCGGATTTTACTTTGCTTCCGTTTTCAAGAACATCGGCGATCCAAATTCCGCGGATTACATTCGGATCAAACCCAAACTGCGCGAGATCGATATATACATGTCTGTTTCCTTCTCCAGGATCGTAGTAGACTGGTTTGCGTTGAGGAGAAACGGGAGAACTGGCAGCGTCAATGCACATTCCAAACGTGATAACATTCTGGGCACCGAGCTCTGCTGTGATGTTCGCCCCGGCATCCATTACAATTCCAACTCGGTCGTTGCGCAGTACGTGTAAAACGGGAAAGGGGTCAAATTCACCCGTTGCTTCGGAAAATTTAAACTTGATAACACCCCCTTTGCGTCGTGTGAACTCTGCGTTGTTTGTGAATTCTGGTCTTCCCATTTCGTCCAAGAACTCTTGGTCGCAATACTCTTTCGTTTGTGTGCCGGCAGCGTTCAGTCGCATGACAGCACCCGTGCCACCAATATTGTAGGGCGGGTTTGGTTCGAGATATCCATCGTGTCGATAGTCTGCGCGAAGATGTTTACCCCATTCTTCCCTGTTCATCAGATTCCATTCCCCAAAGGGATTGGCGGCTGGCCTTGCTGCTGCCGGAGGTGGAGGTGGAGGTGGAGGTGGAGGTCCTGCTCCTGCCGGAGGTGGAGGTGGAGGTGGAGGTGGAGGTCCTGCCGGAGGTGGAGGTGGAGGTCCTGCCGGAGGCGGAGGTGGAGGTCCTGATGCTCCTGTTCTCGGTTTTTTTTGGTCTCCTTCTGTTCCCAGGGCTAGCCGAACTTCACTTGGGTCTCGAGGCTGAGCAGCACTGCGTCGAAAACTTTTACCCACCGGTGCTCCTGCTCCCGCTGCTTCAGGTGCGTCTCCCATTGTCTACTCGTCCGAAACTTTGCCGGCTTACCAATCCATGAGGATGTCCTCCATTCGGCAAGTGGTCTCTTCCTTTACCGTCTCCAGACGCGCATTCACCTTCTCGAGAACCTCCTCCTTCTCGTCGGGGTACGCGTCAGGCCCCTCGGGCAGACGACTCTCATCCACCAGAATATCCACGAAGCCCGTGCCACATGGGGGCTTCTGCCCGAACATGATGTTCGCGCTGACGCCACGCATCGAGTCGAACTCGCCCCAGACCGCAGCATCGAACATGACCTTGGAGGTCGTCTCGAAGGAGGACTTGGCCAGGACACCCGTCTCGTTCTTCTTCATGCCGAAGCGAGACACCGGAACGATCCGACCCGTGAAGGTCATGGTGTCGACGAGGACTGCGAGGTGGTGGTAGTTCACCTTCTCCGCGCTGAAGACCTCGTTGATCTCCTCGTAGAGAGCCGTGCGCGCCGCCTCGATGCCGAACACCTCGCGGACCTCGTGGATGTCGTTCGAGAAGGTTCGCGTCGCATCGACACCCGGGAAGGTCATGAGATCGTAGAGGTTCGTGCCCTCCACATCGAGGACATACTGCTCCAC
>JACCDP010755036.1_pt1 | contig 24173 bp, 17 predicted proteins | sample 7445841 | NCBI WGS metagenome assembly JACCDP01 (sample SAMN15323441, study PRJNA562643) | freshwater metagenome | isolation source: river surface water | place: USA:Blue River Watershed | collected 2017-08-17
AGAAAAAACGGGAATAACGAGAATAACTTTTCAAGTTATCTCCCGTTATTTCCCGCAATAATACACCATCATATTTTAATTAAGTTTTAAGAAAAAGTGGTACCAATTATTGGGAGTACTATACAATTCCCTGATTGAAGTACAGCGGAACGATTTTTCAATTAACTTTATTGCTTAAGCGTGTGTATTGATAACCTGAGATAAATTTATGGCAATTATTAATTCTATTGCGAGCTGGCTGATGAAAAAAAGGATGCATCAGATTGAATTGTTTATGAAGTATCCTATTGATGTGCAGGAGGAATGGCTTCAGAAATTGGTCAAAACAGCCAAAGATACCGAATGGGGAAAGAAGTATGGATTTTCAGACATCCAAAACTATGAGCAGTTTAAAAAGCGTGTTCCCCTGCAGGATTATCAATCATTAAAACCATATATAGAGCGGATACGCAGAGGAGAGCAAAATATTTTATGGCCCAGTGAAATTAAGTGGTTTGCCAAATCCAGCGGAACAACAGGAGAAAAGAGTAAATTTATTCCGGTAAGCCCTGAATCGCTGGATGGTTGTCATTACAATGGTGGGCGTGACATGGTCACCATTTATTGCGTAAATAATCCGGAAACACAATTGTTTACAGGTAAAAACCTGGCACTTGGAGGTAGTCATAAAATAGATGAATTTGGCGCCTATGAGTCTTATCATGGCGATGTAAGTGCAATTGTAATTCAGAATTTACCTATTTGGGCAGAGTATTTCCGGGCTCCCGACATCAGTATAGCTTTGCTGGATAATTGGGAGGAGAAATTGGAAAAAATGGCTACGGCTACCATGAACGAAAACGTTACCAGTATAGCCGGCGTACCTTCCTGGATGCTGGTGCTGATGAAACGGATATTGGAATACAAACAGGCAGATAACCTGCAGAGTATATGGCCTAACCTGGAAGTTTATTTTCATGGAGGCGTAAGTTTTACTCCCTATAAAGAACAGTTTCAGCAATTTTTTGGAAAAAGCGACATCAGTTTCCTTCAATTGTATAATGCCTCCGAGGGCTTTTTTGGAATTCAGGATTTAACCGGTAGTGAAGAAATGTTGTTGATGCTGGATTATGGAATTTATTATGAGTTTATTCCGGCAGAGGAAATAAATAAAAAGAACCCCAAAATATACAACCTGAGTGAAGTGGAGCTTGGAAAAAACTATGCTATGGTGATTTCTACCACGGCAGGCCTTTGGCGTTACCAGCTGGGAGACACTATTAAATTCACTAACCTGCATCCATTCCGCTTTATTATTTCCGGAAGAACAAAGCACCACATCAATGTTTTTGGCGAAGAATTAATGATACATAATGCAGAAGAGGCTTTGAGTAAGGCTTGCCGGCATACCAACGCACAAATTACAGAATATACCGCTGCTCCTGTATTTATGAATAAGAATAGCGGTGCACATGAATGGCTGATAGAATTTGATAAAGAACCCGGAGATATTCAGCAGTTTACCGTGTTACTGGATCAGTTTTTGAAAGAATGCAACTCTGATTATGAAGCCAAACGATATAATAACTATATATTGCAGCTTCCTAAAATTATCCCTCTCGAAAAACATACTTTCTACAGCTGGCTCAAATCCAGAAATAAATTAGGTGGACAAAATAAAATTCCCCGTTTGTCGAATACCCGGGAATATGCTGATGAAATACTTAAATTAAACAGAAGCAAATAAGCATGTACACATACCTATTGGAACAGGCAATTGCTGCAGCTTTTAAAGCTGGTGAGGAAATCATGAAAGTATACAGCAGAGATTTTACGGTGGAATACAAGGATGATGAAACACCGGTAACTGAGGCCGACAAAAATGCCGGAAAAGTAATAGAAGATTTCTTAGCGGCATCGGATATTCCGGTGTTAGGAGAAGAAGGAGAACAGTTTAACTACCAGCTAAGAAAAGAATGGAAAAGATTATGGATAGTTGACCCGCTGGATGGCACCAGGGAATTTATTAAGAAAAACGGGGAATTCACAGTTAATATTGCCTTATGCGAGGATCAAAAACCAGTAATAGGAGTTATTTACTCTCCTGTATTTAAAATTTTATACTATGCGGCAAAAGAACTGGGTTCTTTTAAAATAAGCAGCCATGATGTATTGACATTTTTAAACGAAGGAAGAACTGAAGTGAAAGCATTGATGGAAAAAGCAAAAAAATTACCCATTAAAAATGAAAAAAAGAAATACACTATTGTCGCCAGCCGCTCTCACTTGTCTTCAGAAGTATTTAAATATATTGAGCGCTTAAAAAAGGCAAAAGGAGAAGTGGAATTAATCAGCACCGGAAGCAGCATAAAGTTATGCCTGGTGGCCGAAGGAAAGGCAGATGAATACCCTCGCTTTGGAGATACTATGGAATGGGACACCTGTGCAGGTCAATGTATAGTAGAACAGGCAGGAGGAGCTATTTTAGATTGTGAAACTGAAAAGCCCATGAAATATAACAAACAGCAGCTATTAAATAATTGGTTTATTGCCAAAGGGCCAGATGCGCTAATTACAGGTTAAAGGAAAGGGTTAATTTTATTGCTAAATTCTCTTTGAAGTGTTGAAGCTGATAGGGTCCATACCGGTATAATGCAGCGATACCTATTCCGCTAAGTCCTGATACTAATACATTGTTAATTCTAAAACCACTTTCAAAATATCCTTTTTCAATGCTCCTGAAAATAGTTGCTCCGCTTGGTATGCCGGAATAGTGATACTGACCTATACCCATATTATGCACTAAAACTACGGAGGGGTTGAAGTACTGTGCAGGAATAAATAACCTGCCCAAATTAAGGTTCACAAAACAAGCCGCATAAACAGTTGAAACAAATTCATTCATGTTCATAGTTTCAAAACTATTTTGTGCTGAAATGGAAAATACGGAGCCCGCACTCCCTTTATTATTATAAAGTAAAGTATAGGGAAGTTTACCCCATACTTTACCAGACTGGATTTGCCAGGAAATATACCGGCTATTGCTTAATGGGAGTTGCTGTTCAATTTTAAAATCTGTTCTTACGTAATCGATGCCATAGCTGAAAGAGTGGAGTGGTGTAGGAATGCTCCTGTAAACATTAAGGTATAAAGCAGGAAAAACACTTCCCTGTGATATTTTGGTATCGAATAATTGAGTGAATTTTTCTTTATAAATAAATTTTAACTCCATTCCCGTTTCGGCTAAATTCAGGGTGCTTTGCTGGCTATAATGCAGGTTATCAAAGGTAGGTTGAAGGGGATTGATGTTGCTGAATTGCCGGAGACGAAGTAAGAAGTTACACTTAAGATACTTGAAACACCTGAAACTAAGCTGAGTTTGCCATTTTTCTTCCAGACTCATCCAACGTACATAATAATCTCGGAATCGTTCACTGTTGTTTAGTGATAAATTATTTTCAAAGAAGCGGGTAGCCGCCATTTCCTGAATGTCTTTTCGGTAAAGCGTTTTCCATTGTAGCTCCTTTTTCTTCCATAAGAAAAAAGTAAAATCGGAACCGTATTTCATTGCCTTGTCTTTAAAGCCATACGCTATATAAGCACCCAGACTGCCAAAACGAAAGAGCTTATCACTGGTGCTCAGGTGAAGTGCAAGTCGCAGATGTTCGTAATCATTATAACTCAGAAAATCGTCGAGGTGCCAATTGATTCTTCCAAAGTTTATTTTTTTTGAAACCAGGGCTTTTAAGAGTGCAGATTTTTCATCGAGTTTCAATTTCTCTCCCAGACTGTCTATAACCGAATAAGAATATTTTTCTTTTCTGTTAAGGCTGTCGTACCGATACAGGTGCATGAAGCCAGAGCTTTTTTCGATAGAATCTACATTCATATTTACAGTTACTTCCGAAAAAATACCCGGATCAATTTTGGGATTTATCCGGATCTGTTGCAAATAAGTTTTATGAACAGCTTTCATAAAGAAAGGGTCTTGGGTTGAATGACCACCTTTATTTTGAGTATCGGTGATGGTATCGGTATAAATCCATTCGGTATGGAGTTGGGTGGGGAACCAATGTGACTGATGGATGAAGGAGTATTGTTGCTGAATTTTTACCCGAATGTTCCTTTCAGGATAAACAGGTTCTGTTATCACATTTTGTACAGCATAGCTGCCTGAATGGATGTAGATAACGCCTTTCAGGGCATTGAATGTTTTTTTAGGACGCGGCTTAAAGGAGATAATGAACACGCTGTCTTGCCCCTGAAGCAAGGTGTCTTCTAATTGAAAAGCATAAAAGCGGGTACTGTTTTTACTAATCGGATTCAGGTAGGGAACATCAAATAATTTAACTTCCTCTTCATAAAAGGAAAAGGACTGCAGGTTATTGGACAATACAGAAAAAAAAGGCGTTTTCAGTCCTGAAACTTTTGAGGCTAAAACCCTTTCATAGGTTTTATCTGGAAACTGGAAGGAGCGTTCGCTCACCGATTCAGTAATAAAAAAGTATTGCTTATCATAAAGGGGAACAAGAGCAGTATCGGTGGCAAAACTTTCGCCCTGATTAGGGTTTGAATTACCCGCGGGTAGTCCGCTAATATACATTTTGTTATAGGCTATATAAGAGAAGGAGGCTAATTGCTCCGGGTCGTTGAGGTTCCTGTTGGTATATGCCATTTGAATGATGCGGTGAGCCGGATTTTCTGAGGGATGTATAGTGATTTCTTGCAAAGTCTGTTCCTTGCTTTTTAATATTACCTGAACAGGTATATTATTCCGGAGCAGGTTCCCGGTATATAAAGAGGAATCAAAACCAAGACATGAAAACAAAATGCCTTTCTCTAAGTCTGTTATATTCAGACTGAGTTTGAAACGCCCGTCTATATCAGCAACAGCACCCTTACCCGAATTTACCACATATAAGGTGGTGAAGGGCACCGGTTGATGATGATTGTCTAAAACCTGGCCACTTATTGTAACATTCTGACATAAGGCAATGCCAGGCAGAAGTGCCCACGAGTAATAAAAGAATCTTAGTAGTAATGACATCTTACAAATCTGCAAAGGTAGCAAACCTAAACATGGAAAAACGCTAAATTCTTTGTATTATTGTAGCCTAAACTTTAAAGTGAAATATGGCAAAAGTTGCATTAATTACCGGGGTTACAGGTCAGGATGGGGCATACCTGGCGGAACTGTTACTGGATAAGGGATACATTGTACATGGGATAAAAAGAAGAAGCTCACTCTTTAATACAGATCGTATTGACCACCTGTATCAGGATAAACACGAAAGCAGGGTGAATTTTTTTCTGCATTATGGTGATTTAACCGATTCCACCAATTTAATTCGCATTATACAAGAGGTTCAACCCGATGAAATATACAACCTGGCGGCACAATCTCACGTTAAAGTTTCTTTTGAAACCCCTGAATATACAGCAAATTCAGACGCTTTAGGTACGCTGCGCATTCTGGAGGCAGTGCGTATTCTCGGACTCGAAAAGAAAACCCGTTTTTACCAGGCTTCTACATCAGAATTGTACGGACTCGTGCAGGAAATACCTCAAAAAGAAACCACTCCTTTCTACCCCAGAAGTCCTTATGGGGTGGCCAAATTATACGCGTTCTGGATCACTAAAAATTACCGTGAAGCATATAATATGTTTGCCTGTAACGGCATTTTATTTAATCACGAGAGTCCGTTAAGGGGTGAAACCTTTGTTACACGCAAAATTACTCGGGCTGTTGCAAAAATTAGCCTGGGCTTGCAGGAAAAACTGTACATGGGTAACCTGGATGCTGAAAGGGATTGGGGTCATGCGAAAGATTATGTAGAGGGAATGTGGAGAATGTTACAACATCATGAGCCCGATGATTTTGTTCTGGCCACAGGGAAGAAAATTTCTGTTAGAAAATTTATTGAACTTTCTTTTGCTGAAGTAGGAATTAAAGTAGAATGGAAAGGAAATGGAATTGAAGAAAAAGCTTATGATAAAAATACTGGAAAAGTATTAGTAGAAATAGATCCTAAATATTTCAGGCCTACAGAAGTTGATTTGCTGGTTGGAGATGCCACCAAAGCCAAGCAGAAATTAGGGTGGGAGCCTAAATATACAGTTGAAGAATTATTAAAAGAGATGATTCAGGCAGATTTGGAATTATTTAAGCGGGAAAAATATTTATTGGATGGAGGACACAGAATTCTGAATCAACACGAATAATAAACAAAAGGATAAGTTAACAAGTAATGGAAAAGCAGGAAAAAATATATATTGCTGGTCATAAGGGAATGGTGGGAAGCGCAATCTTTCGCAACTTAAAAGAAAAAGGGTATAATAATATTGTAGTAAAGACATCTTCAGAATTGGATTTAAGAAATCAGAAAGAGGTGTTTGATTTTTTTGAACAGGAAAAGCCACAGTATGTATTTCTGGCTGCTGCTAAGGTGGGAGGCATACACGCGAATAACAGCTTCCGGGCGCAGTTTATTTATGAAAATTTAATGATTCAGAATAACGTTATTCATTCTTCTTACCTCGCCGGCGTAAAGAAGTTAATGTTTCTGGGTTCTTCCTGTATATACCCTAAAATGGCTCCGCAGCCTATTAAGGAAGAATATATTTTAACTGGTTATCTGGAGTCTACCAATGAACCTTATGCCATTGCAAAAATTACGGGAATAAAAATGTGTGAAGCCTACCGGGATCAATACAATTGTAATTACATAGCAGTAATGCCTACTAATTTGTATGGTCCTAACGATAATTACGACCTGAATAACTCACATGTGCTGCCCGCATTGATTCGTAAGTTTCATGAGGCCAAAGAAAATAAACAGGATGAAGTTGTTGTTTGGGGAACAGGAACTCCTTTGCGGGAATTTATGCATGCAGACGATATGGCTGATGCCTGTGTGTACCTAATGAACACCTATGATGGCAAAAAATTTGTAAACCTGGGAGTGGGAACAGATGTTACTATTCATGACCTGGCTCTGCTGATTAAGAAAGTAACCGGATTTACCGGAAGCATTAAGTTTGATACTTCCAAGCCCGATGGCACCCCCAGGAAATTGATGGACGTTTCTTATCTCCACAGCTTAGGCTGGAAACATAAAATAAATCTTGAAGAAGGAATTAGTAAAGTATACGCTGATTTTAAAAATAAACAAGGAATAAAAGTCTGGTAGACTTTTATTGTGAAAAAATATGACACGCAGGCTGCCTATTTGTGCAGCCTGTTTTTTTTGGCTAAATTTCGCTTTGCTGTTTATATGGTATGATGAGTGCCAAGGCTTATGAAAAGAAACAATAAGCATGCGAATGAACAGGCAGCTAAATAAGTACTGCACAGGCTACAGGAGAGAAGGCGGAGATGCAGTTTCATGAGGTAAATGCAAACTATTCAGGCTGGCAGGAAACAAATCACATAAACATTCAATTAGCACATGCGGAATATTGTCATTAAAAAAAATAGCCTTTGTAGAATAGCAAATTTCTTATTCCAAAATAGGGGGACAAAGCATCATCAAGGCATCATACAGATAATGTTTTGTTTTCTTCTGTTGACCGCCGCTTTACCGGCTTATACACAAACACTCCTGTTTCCGAATGAGTACTTTTCAGGTATCAGACAGCAACAATACATTTTTCAAGACACCTCGTTAAAAGCAAAACATTTATCCTTATTCCCGAATAGTTGTATAAACTATACAAACAATAATGACTCTGTGGACTACTACAAACCAGGCAGAAACTGGCTGCAGAGAAAATTAAACTACGAACACCTTATTCATTTATATACTAAGGATACAAGCTGCGGAGAAGTTAATACTTTTGAATTAACCATTGACCCTTTGTTTAATTTTCAATTAGGTAAAGATGAGGCAGACACTTTAAACAGGAAGTATTATACCAATACCCGGGGACTGATATTGGAAGCCAATGTGAACAAGAGAATAGCCGTTTCTACAGTTTTTGTGGAGAATCAGTCTACCTTTACAGACTATATCAACACACAAATAGAAGCTGATTCTGTAATTCCGGGACAGGGGCGGTATAAAAATTTCAAAGGGAATGCCTACGATTATTCATTTTCCTCAGGTGTATTATCCTGTTCTGTCAACAAGTATTTTAATTTTCAATTAGGTCATGGAAAGCATAAAATTGGTAATGGTTACAGAAGCCTCTTATGGAGCGATGCAGCTTTTAATTACCCATTCTTGAGGTCGAACATATACCTGCTCAACAATAAAATACAATATTCTCAAATTTATGCAGCCATTACAAACTTAGGAGCCGGTACGCATACCCCTTATTCGGAAGAGTTGTTTCAAAGAAGGGCAGCCTCTTTTCAATACCTGAGTTGCGACTTAAATCAAAAAATAAATGTGTCTTTTTTTCAGGCCATGATCTGGAAGGCACCGGACTCAAAAAATAAACAAACACTTAACTGGACTTATTTTAACCCGCTTATCTTTTCTAATGCTGCATTTTATGGCTTAAATCATTCCAACAACAATATATTGCTTGGCTCAGACATTTTGTATAAGCCCCTAACTAATTTGGGGATATATGCACAATTCATGTTGGATGATGAAGGAACGGGTTCTTTGAAGGGAAGTAATTCGGGTGCCCAATTTGGGATAAAGTATTTCAATGCCTTTTTTATAAAGAACCTGTTTTTACAAAGCGAGTATAATTTAATTAATAACAAGCCGTATTTCAATAAAGGCGCTAAATCTTATTTTCATTACGGACAAAATTTAGCATACGCGTTTAATCAGGGAAAAAGCTCAGAAATACTGTTTGTTACGGCGTACACTTACAAAAAAATTTCACTACATGCAAAGCATAATCTTTATCAATGTGAATACAAACTGTCAGATAAATACAGAGTAAATTTTACAGATGTTAAAATATCATACCTTATACATCCAAAAAGAAATTTAAATTTGCTGCTGGGTGTGAATTGGAGAAACGAAAGTTGGAGTGACAATATTTTACATAGTAATAAAACGCATTTTGTCTACATTGGATTTCGCACCGCTATTTATAATACGTATTGGGATTTTTAATTTCTACTCTATATGATAGCTTTAGCCTTGGTTTTTTTTACCGCATTTTTTGTGGTGATGTATGCTACTCCACCTTTAATAAAAGTGGCCATATTAAAAAGACTGTTTGATGAGCCGGGTGAACGTAAGATTCATACCAGGGTTGTACCCACCATAGGAGGAGTGATTATTTTTGCGGCCACTTTTTTTTCCTTTGCCTTATGGTATGAAATCAGTGATTTAAGTAATCCTTTGGTGGTAAGACAATACATAGGCGAGTTCAGGTTTCTGATATCAAGTGCTTTGTTGCTTTTCTTCGTTGGTCTTAAAGATGATATCATTGGAACGGCTCCTGTAAAGAAATTAGCAGCCCATGTCATTGTTGGTTTAATTTTGGTAATTATAGGCAATGTTAGAATTACCAGCCTGTATGGTATTTTTGAAATTTATGAAATTCCCTATTGGGGCAGCGTATGTTTATCATTGTTTACCTACATAGTTGTGGTTAATGCCATTAACCTCATTGATGGTGTTGATGGCCTGGCCGGAGGAGTTGGGTTTATTGCCTCTCTTTCATTTGCAACCTGGTTTTACCTGGCTCAGGATTATATCTATGCTTCTCTTTCATTGGCCTTAGCCGGCTCTTTATTAGGTTTTTTAGTGTTTAATTTTTCACCGGCAAAATTGTTTATGGGCGATTCTGGTTCATTAACCATCGGACTTATTCTGTGTATGCTTAGTATTAAATTAATAGAATATCCTATAGATAAACTGGAGGGAGCCATCGTTTATATTTCTAAACCGGTGTTTGTTATTGCCATCTTAATTTATCCCCTAACCGATACGTTGCGGGTTTTCCTGATAAGAACGGCACGTGGCGTTTCTCCCTTCTCTGCAGATCGTAATCACTTGCATCACCGACTGATAGATTGTGGATTAAATCACCGTCAGACCGTAGCGGTTATCTATACTTTTTCGGCCATTGTGGTAATTCTCTCGGTGTTGTTGTGGAGTTATAACCCCAATATTACTTTTATGGTGATTATTGCATTTACCTTACTTTGTGTATTTTTGCTGCACTTAACCAGAAAGTCGCTTCAAAAGAAACGACTGGAATTTCAAAAAACGGTTGGATGAGAAATTTTAATTGTAGCAAATTAATAGTATCAATCAGTATATTTTTTTTATGTTGTTTAAATAAAAAAGGGGCAGCCCAACCTAACATAGCACAGCAAACCATGCTGCAAAATAGTATACTGCAGCCTGTTGAAGAATATTATATCCAAAACCCGGAATATAAATTTCATTCATCTCAAAAGCCCTACTTATATAGCACCCTCGGAACCATAGACGATCAGGCTGTTCCTTACCGGCATTATGCTGTTCATGTCTATAACTTCAGAAAAGAGTTCAGAGACAGCAGCCATCAAATCCTTCGGGCAAGTATGCAAGTGCTCCCCCAGATTGATTTTCAACAGTCCTATGATGTTTTAGGAACAAAAAGCCTGACTGAATTTAGTGGCGGAATTTTTACGAGAATAAATATAAAGCAAAAATGGTCGGCCGATGCTCAGCTAATAGGAGGTTATATGAGCTTCCCTAATTTTATGGATACCCTAATCCGAACCAATGGAGTAATTCCGGGTTTAGGCATGGCTTATAAAGAAAGCAGAGAAAAGTCGGGTTCGCTGATTTATTCCAGGTATGCCTTCGCTAATTTTTCGGGCACTCTATCGTATTCACCTAAACCATATTTAAATTTTCAGCTGGCAAAAGCTAAATTATTTATTGGAGATGGTTACCGCTCATTACTGTTGAGTGATGTTGCGAACAACTACCCCTTTTTTAAAATAAACCTTAATATCTGGAGACTTCAATACAGTTGTTGGTATTCCTGGTTCTATGATGCCTATCACGCAAACAACCTAAAAAGTAAGTTTACCAATAAATATGGTACTTTTCATTACCTAAGCTGGAATGTAACAAAAAAGTGGAACCTGTCTTTTTTTGAAAATATTATCTGGTCTGGTTCAGATACCAACCGATTGAGAGGCTTTGACCCTAATTACCTTAATCCGGTTATATTTTTTAGGCCTGTTGAGTTTTCAGGCGGCTCAAGTGATAATGCCATGCTCGGACTAAATACCAGTTATAACCTGTTTAACAAGGTAAAATTATACGGGCAATTAGTTCTTGACGAGTTTTTACTGAAAGAAGTAAGGGCCAGGAAAGGCTGGTGGGCCAACAAACAAGGCTTTCAGGTTGGTTTAAAATACCCGAATGCTTTTGGAATCAGGAAACTGAGTTTAACCGGAGAATTCAATTACGTAAGGCCCTTTACCTATACACATGGATCGTCTCAGCAAAATTACGCGCATTATAATCAGCCTCTGGCCCATCCTATGGGTGCTAATTTTTATGAATGGGCCGGAATCCTTTCATACAAGCATCACCGGTACAGATTAGAGTTGAAAGGCAATTATGCTTGCATAGGCAAAGATACTTCCTGGTCTTCTACCTCTAATGTGGGGCAAAATATATTTTCAAGTTATTTAACCAGAAATAAAGAATACAACAACTTTACCACTCAGGGTGTTAAAACCGTTTTTGCACAAGCTGAGATAAAATATACTTTTTACTTAATACCCAACATCAATTTAAGAATAGAAGCGGGATTAATTCAGCGATCGCTGAGCAATAATTTTGGCTTTATTTATGAAACCCCCTGGTTATATGCCGGAATAAAAACCAGTTTGTATAACTTTTACAGAGACTTTTAGAAACTTAGTTGATTTAAAATAACAGCACTAAAACGGTGGTAGTTAAGAGTTAGAAATGCTGAGATTTTGGTAGGGTAGGCTGGCAACGGGATTGTTGAGAAAACATAAACTATTTCAAAAGCTTTGTTTAATACCGCTCTAAGGAGCGGAATTTGGGTACAGTGCATGCCCCCTGGTGTTCATAACTATGATTCGTAAATAAAAAACCGGGCTGCTTTTTAAAGCAGCCCGGTTAATATTGAAATTATAAAGTGATAAATTAATTCGAAGTTTCCAGCGTAACCGCTTTATTCAATATAGTATTACCAAATTGAACACGGCAATGGTAAACACCAGAGCTTAGAGCGCTTATATTAAGGGTTTTGTTACAGGTACTATTTACAAAAACAGCATTTTCACTTAATACTACCTGGCCTAAACTATTAACTAAGCTAATGTTTACAGTTTCAGTACTGTTCGTTTGTAATTGAACAGTAAGGTTATTGTTAGCCGGAACCGGGAAAATACTAAGTGCATAATTGGTTACTAAGGCATCAATACCAACACTGCCAATGGTTACTGTTCCAAAATAAGGAGCAGTATTGTAAGCAGTAGCGGTAACGTCAATAACAGTTCCTGAAGTGTTTACAGCGGCGAAAGTAATAGTGGCAACACCATTGCTAACTGTTCCTGTACCCAGTATAACTCCGTTTACTGATAAACATACCAAAGCACCTTCTGTGTTACAATTAACTGTAACAGTTGTAACACCTACCGGAGCAGTGGCAATATGAGTGGCGGTTAGTTTAGCAGGTGTATTGGTGAAAATGGTAGTTGATGGATCACCGAAAGTAACCCAGGTGTCTGTTATTTCTCTACCCTCGTTACCATAAGAATCATTCATGGCCATACAACCATTCATTGCAATACCAGTAAACGTGCGTTTAATATTAGTTTTGTCAGCTTCTGTTATAATGTCAATTATTGCATCCTGAGCTTTCATAGGCGGGTTCCAGCTTTGATTAATGGTTGCCATCAAAGTAGCTACAGCACCCTTAGGAGCAGTTGGGCTTCCTGCTCTTAACCAGGCTTCACCAAAGCAAGTGGCAGTTTTAACAAACTCGCCGTTAACACAAGCTACAGAAAAAATAAATGGCCATTTATCGGTATTGGTTAAAGAGTTAATGTTACTGTTGCTAAAACCAGTGGTTACAAAAGAAGTTTCAGACCCGTGTCCGGAATAAGTAATAATTCCGGCTCCATTATTAACCTGGGTGGTGATCATCGAAGCAGTTGGGTCTCCGGCGGCATCATCCACACCTTGTGATCCGTCAAAATTTTCATAACCCTTAGTATAGGTGTCAGTAGTGTTATTGTTGTATTTGTAAGCTAAAAGTTTTGTTTTGATAAGGCGCTGGTGTTGCCAGTCGTATTCGTTATTATCTCCAGGTCCTTCAGCAGATGCAATAAGTATAGCATTTTTATAATAAGTAGCTGTAAGGCTCGGTGTTTTTTCATAACTGATGGTTCTGTTCACCATGGTTTGAACTTGTGCTGAGGTGGTTGCAGAATAACGACCAACGAACACTTCAGGATAGGAATCGCTACCGGTGATATAACCATAGTTATTATCAGAATCTCCATAACTGGTAGAAGAGGCTGGAAGTTGTGCAGCATCACCTACCAATAATACATATTTTAGTGTTTTATTGGTATTGTATGTATTGGTAATGTAGGTTTTAATGGCTGCAGCAGTGGTACCAGCTGTAGATTTTTTTACAATGGTAGTAGCAAGGCCTTTTCTGTTTTTCCATGCTACTAATGGTGCCATATCATTTACAAATTGATCATCAGCAATAATCATCATGGAGCCATTTTCAGCAATAGGGGTATATGCGGTAGTTTTTGTAAGGTTATTAATTAAACCATAATTGATAAAATGTTTTTTGTATGCCGCATCAAACTCAACATCAATAGGGGTTCTGTTGCCAGCGTCTCTTTGTAAAGCATTTTCTCCACCAGTTTGGCTTTGCACAGCTACTTCCACCTTAATGGAAGTATATACCCTTAATACTTTGGTTTGAGGATTGTACTGGAAAGGGTAAACCACCATGGTTTGCCCCCTGTAATCCCTGAAAATGTAGGGGCTACGTAATTCAGCAATAGCAGCAGGAAAGAAAGTATTTTGATTATAAATACTTCCATAACTGTAGGGGAGTTTATCTTTATCAATGTTTCTTTTAATATTTCCTTTTGATGGGGCTATCTCCACATTCGGAACATCATAAAAGTTGGAGGAAAGTACAGAAATTTTCATCACCCCCATATCCGGGATAATAAGTGATTTGGTTAATTTTAACAATTCCGGAGCCCCATCTTGCAACATAGGAGTACCTTCATCCAGCATTAGCATATTAGCATCACCTTTTGGGGTGCTTACTTTTTGAAAGCTAAATGCTCCTGGCTTAAATTCAACAACAGTGGCTTTCTCATTACTGTTGATGATGTTTACAGTTGTACCCTCTTTACCTGTTTTACCAAAAACAAGCGATCCGGAAACAGTTAGGATGAGAAGAAAATAATTTTTTTTCATGCGGGATGTTTATTAAATGTTTAACTATATCTAACACAAATTTCAAAAGAGTAGTGGCAGTTTACCAATTCCTGAGAGATTCTAAACTATTGTTAATTAGCAACTATTCCTAAAATGATGTGTTTGGCTTATACTTCAAATTACGTACTTCTTATGCCATTTCTCCAAATATTGTATAGATTTGAGTGAACTAATGCAAAGTGGTTGGTATACTCAATTCGCTATTTGGTATACAGAAAGTGTTTACTTAAAGTTAAAAACCTGCAGCTGGTAGATTAATGTCCTATTGTAGATGTGGAAACCAGACGAGATAAAAACAGGGACTAAAACGTTATAAACTTGCCCCTTATTGGTTTAAAATTCCCACTTATAGGGTAAATTCTGAAGTAAAACAGGTTACTTTCTGTAAACCAGCCTTTATAGAGGTAAAAGTAATTGGTATTGATGTACTCAAACCTATATAATAAATACCCCTTGGGGTGTGCTATTTCCAGGATACAGGCCTCACCATTAGGGTTTTCAAACTCCAGCCTGGCCTGATTGCTGAAAGGGTGAGGAAACAGCTGATAAGCCCCGTTTTCCTTGGTGAAATCAACAACAATAATTTGCGAATAAGTAAATGGCGGAAGAAATAAGCGGTAAAAATTCTTTTTATGGATGTCCGGACTTTGATGAATGGTGTTCTTTTCTTCATCAGTATTCGGGTTGCCACAAACGCTGTAGTCCGTATAAATGCTGGTATAACCATACAACGAGTCAGTAGACCATTGTAATTCAACGCCCGCGCAGGTATAGGGGCCTTTTAGTATGGTCCAGTTAATAATAGCGGTGTTTTTATTTGCAACTCCATGAAAATGGGCAACAGTGGGTACCTGTGCCTGTAATAACAAAGCAGTAAAAACCAGGAAGGTCAGCAAATAGAGTTTTCTATATTTCACCCTGTAAAGCTAAAAAATTGCAGCATTTTTTCCAATTTCCTCCAGAATTTTCAGGGAATGCGTAATTTCGGACTTACTTTAAGGAAAATGACAAACAAGTATGTAATTATTGTAGCCGCCGGCAATGGTTCAAGAATGGGAGCCACTCTTCCCAAACAATTCATGTTACTTCAGGAATACCCTGTTATTTTTCACACGATCCGGCAGTTTATCCATTATTCAGAAAACATACGGGTTGTTGTGGTACTGAATCAGGCTAATGTTCTTTATTTTGAAGACTTATGCCGCCAATACCAATTTCATTTCCCTGTTCAGTTGGTGGTTGGAGGAGAAACGCGTTTTCATTCGGTTAAAAACGGATTGAATGCTATTGCAGATAATACCGCTTTAGTAGCCATTCATGATGCTGCGAGGCCATTGGTAAGTAATGACACGATTCAACGGGCTTTTCAGAAGGCAAATGAATCTGGTGCAGCAGTGCCCGTGGTACCGCTTAACGAGTCGCTGCGGGAATTGTCAGGGAATGAAAATAAAGCCGTTTCCAGAGAAAATTACAGAATCATTCAAACCCCTCAATGCTTTCAGGTGGATTTAATTAAGAAGGCATTTGAAACAGATTATTCTCCCGAATTTACAGATGATGCTACCGTTATGGAAAAGGCCGGATACCAGATTCAGCTCGTGGAGGGCAATCCGGAAAATATTAAGTTAACAGTCCCTTCAGACTTTCAGCTGGCTGAAGCAATTTTAAAAAATCGGTTATGAGTCAGGTCTCAACAGAAAAAATAGCGGATGCTTTAGAGCTTACCGCCAAACTGATGGAGCTTCATCAGGAAAACCCATTTAAAATAAAATCATTAAGCAATGCTGCCTTCAGACTTTCTAAAACACAACCAGAATTAACAGGATTGTCATTAGCCGAGCTGGAAAAAATGGAAGGAGTGGGTAAAAGCATTGCTTCAAAAATTGTTGAAATTCAACAAACCGGCACCACAGCTGAGTTGCAAACCTTGTTGGAAAAAACCCCTAAGGGAGTGGTAGACATGATGGATATTAAGGGGATTGGACCAAAGAAAGTAGCGCAACTCTGGCATGAACTCCAGATAGAGTCGGTAGGAGAATTACTTTACGCCTGTTATGAAAACCGCCTGGTAGATTTAAAAGGCTTTGGAAGCAAAACACAGGAGTCGGTAAAAAAAGCGATTGAATTCAAAAAAAGTAATGCGGGTAAGTTTCACTTTGCCAGTTTGGATAAAATAGCCAACACCCTTGTGGAACAATTAAAGAAAGAGTTGAATACCCAAATGGTATCATTAACCGGAAATATCCGGAGAAAATGTGAAGTGCTGGAGAAGATAGAAATAGTGGTGGTAGCACCTCAAAAGCCTAATGAGCAACTGTATACTGAAAAAGCAGGTGTACCGGTAGAATTTTATTTAGCGCATCATGAAAATTTTTACCTGGAATTGTTTCGCAGCACCGGATCTCCAAAACATCTGGAAGAAATAGGAGCGGAGCATTTAAAAGAAAAAAATTATTCTTCCGAGGCAGACATTTACCAGGAATTAGGCATGCAATGGATTGAACCCGAACTGCGGGAAGGCTTTATAGAAGTGGAGGCAGCCAGAAATAAATCAATTCCGGAACTTATAGCATGGAAAGACCTGAAGGGTGTGCTCCACAACCACACCACCTATAGTGACGGGGTGCATAGTCTCGAAGAAATGGCGCTTTACTGTAAAGAACTGGGATTTGAATACCTGGGGATATGCGACCATTCCAAGACGGCAGTATACGCAAACGGATTAACAGAAGAAAGAATAATTCAGCAACATCAGGAAATTGATAAGTTAAATGCACGCCTGCAACCTTTCAAAATTTTTAAAGGAATAGAGGCAGATATCTTAAATGACGGTTCATTGGATTATTCAGAGGATGTTTTAAAAACCTTTGATTTTGTAGTGGCTTCTATTCATCAGAACCTGAAAATGGATGAAACAAAAGCTACTGCCCGTTTGATCAGGGCAATTGAAAACCCATACACAACTATACTGGGCCACCCTACAGGTCGTTTATTGCTGGGCAGGCCTGGTTACCCCATTCAACAGAAAAAAGTAATAGATGCCTGTGCAGCAAATGGAGTGGTGATTGAATTAAATGCCCATCCTTATCGGTTGGATATTGACTGGAGGTGGATACCTTACTGTATAGAAAAGGGTGTAAAAATTTCAATTAACCCCGATGCGCATGCTAAACAAGGATTTCATGATATGTATTACGGTGTATGTGCAGCCAGAAAGGGAATGCTGACCAAAGGAAAGTGCTTAAATACTTTGTCAATAAATGAGTTTGAGGATTTTCTGAAACAATAGACAGTACCTGTTTTTTTATTATAAATAGCTTGGCACGTTATTCAGCTCCTGAAGCCCGGTACGATGAGGTATTCTGCACCTTAGACTGATTTATGATTATGGTTAGATCTGTGTTTCAGGGCTGTTCTTTATGCAAAAAGCCGGCAAAGAATTTCTCCTTTCCGGCCTTTCACTTTCGTGGTGGTGAATTGCTTTACTGTTTTAGTTGTTTTGTAGCATGTCTAAACCAATTAGCGTTTAACAGGTATTAAAATCTATTTCATTTCTACTCCGCTCGAAGTAAGCTCATGATAACATTCATTTAAAAAATGAAGTTCCTTTCTTTTGAAATGATACTCAATCCGTTTCCTCAAATTCGTATAATAGATTTCCGATTCAAAAAAATTCAAATGGTAATGAAAACCCGGAATAATCAATATACTGTCTATTTTAGCAAGTAATTGCTCATAACGCATTCTTAATTCGCTTTCCTTATTTTTCTGCATTTTTCTCATTCGTTCATTAGCGTGTTTAGTTAAACCATCCTTAAAAGGTATGCCTGCCTGATAAATAGAATGGCATTAAGTTTATTGCATTCATTAAATTCGCTTTTATCATTCAGCTTAAAACTGAATTGCTCGTATATCTCTTCCCTGTTGAGTAAAACTTAACGGCTTATTGATTGATACGGTGCTAAAGTAAGGCAACAAATTTTAGGATGGTAAAAATAATGAATGAATTATAAGAAGTCTATGGCGGCATAAAGGCATCAAATACCTTTATAATAAGTTAAAAATCAATTTATTGACATTTTCAAAAATTAGGCAGGCAATAAAATCTTTCTACATAAAGGTTTACAGAAAATGAGCAAAATATAGTGGGCACTTAAGGGAGGCCAACAAGATAAATACAAAAGCCGTTTAAGGTAGCACTAATTTCTTCGCGCTAATCTTGCCCCGCTTATTTACTTTAAATATAGAACTCTGGATGGATACAGAATTTATTCTGCTATTACTCCGGATGCTGTGCTTGTAGCACCCGTTGATTTCTTAACCGGTACATTGGTAAAACTTACTTTGAGTTTACCATTGGTTGAGGTAACGGTTACTGTTCCACTTTGTGCTACCCAACTTCCGGCAGCCCCTAAATTAAGAGTCAATGCACAGGTACCTGTAGTTGGAATACCAATGGCATTGATGGTGTAATTACCAGGTGCAGGTTTTGATGTACAGTTATTGCTAAAAGTGACCTGACAGACAGTGCTTAGGAGTGCATCGAGACTCGAACAATAAAAATTGGTAGGTGATGAACAGTAAATAGTATTGTCAAAATATACTCCCGAATAATTAACGCCATTGCATGTATAGTTATTGTTAGATGGCGTAGTGCCCGTTGTACTTCCTGTAGTACCGGTTGTACCAGTTGTACTTCCTGTTGTTCCCGTGGTGTTACCAGTTGTACTTCCTGTTGTTCCCGTAGTGTTACCAGTTGTACCTGTAGTTCCAGTAGTTCCTGCAGTTCCGGTCGTGGCTGTTGTGCTGCCAGTTGTTACACCAGTATTCGGATTTCCACCGGTGCTGCTCTGGCTGGCGTAGCCAACTGCAATACCATTATTTTCTTTTTTAGTGCATGCAAGTAAAACAGCGATTACTACAGCAACACATCCAGACAGGGTTAAAAGCCTTTTCTTCATATACTTATATTGTCATAAAATTTGGCGCAAGTTAAGAAAAAGAAAATTATTAATGAAATATTTTTGACAGGAGCTGTTGTAGGCGAAAATAGGTATCTCTGTAGTGTATAAAGAGCAATATCTTTTTATCAAGCGGGTTTTAAGCTTCCATTATAGACACTTGAGCAGCGTATTTTTCAACGCAGAATACAATGCATATTTAAGAACTTATAGAAAGCCCAAGCGGAGCCGCTACAATAAAATAAGTAGCGACTCCAGCTATCGGGGGGCCAAAAACTGCCCATTACAAACGTTGAAATAAATTTTAACAGGTAATAAGGTTTAAATTTTCTAAACAGTTATTCCTGTAATACCAATATTTTTTTGAAGGAATGAATTGAGGACAAGATGCATTTAAATAGTATATACCAGGTGACAGGCCGAGAAGTGACAAAACAAATGGAGAGGTTGATTTTTTTAAGTCATTATTGATTAACACAGCCTCGCCAAGAGCATTATAAAGTGTATAACCTACTGTATTAACGGGGAAGTTAATAGTTACACTCTTACTCGCAGGATTTGGATAAACAGAAAGTTCATTTTCTTGTATTTCATTTTCTAAAATGGATGTAGTGCTGCTGGGGATGTCTTCAGCACTCAAAACAATGTATTGTGTACCTATTTTCTGCCACAATACAGCAATCTGCCTTAATTCACCCAGTACCCAGCTGGCTTTTAGAGTTGAGGTAAAGGAAGCGTTAAAGAATGAGTTGGAGGCAATGTTTCCATTAGCAATTTTTTGTCCCCACATACCTGCATTGCCTCCACTCATTGGACCCCTTGACACTCTATCCTGGATCATCGTTACAACACCAGTAGCAGTTCCCACCTGTTGTTGGGTAGTGATATTATTTTCAACTATGAAAACATTAATAAAGTATTCAGCAGTTGGGTAATTCATTGCTGTAAAGAATTTGGCCCTAACATCAACTGTTAATTGATTCCCGGTAATTTTAGATGTGAATGCTAAATTTGCCCGAACAGGACGCCTTAAAAAGCTCCTTGCAGAATCAATTATTGCCGACTCGCTGGGAGGCCAGGATGGTTGGAGAATGCCATTGACATTATATGCAGGGATTCCATTTCCCCCATTTAGGGCATTGTGAAATTCACCTGAAAATGCATCACCCACAGAGCTGGTAGCAACATGAGCATTAATAAATACAATTGAGTCGTTGTGCTGACTATATATATGCTCCGTTATTGCGTGATAATCACCACAGGGTTTGCACCAAGTAGCGGTCATTTTCATCAATAAGGCTTTTTTGCGCGATGGAACTAGTATTTGACAATTTACCGCTAAACTTATCTGGAGTAAAATGAGAATTGAAATAATTTTTTTCATGTTAAATAATTTACTACAATTTTAAGTGATGATTATTTTCAAACAAAGAAGGAATTGATTAAATATTTGGTTTTGAAAAGTATATTTTGGTAATGAAAAATAATCAATAATCACTTTTTAATTTTGTTGTGCAATTCGGAATAAAGTAATTTTTTGTGTAATCCTTTGTAATAAGGCTGAGCGAAGCGGTGAGCTTGGTGCAACTTAATTATTGAATAATTCACTGGATAATAAAGGATGGAAATTTTTATCGAAATATTTGGATCGGAACTGAAATATTAAAATATGCTATATCGCTCAAAGCCTTTTTAATTCTAAGTTTAGTAAACCTTTCTAAACACCGGTCTGGTGTTTTTAAAAAGCATTGATTTAAGGAAAAACGCATCATTTTATCATCATCCAATCCATCCTAATCATTTAAGATTCAAATAGTACAAAGCAAATTTGTATACATACAGTAGGCAGATGATAATGATGTTCTATAACGATTTGATTTTTTCATTGACCCAGTCAGTAAGGTTATAGATAGAATATATTTTTTGTGTATAAGAATTTAAGGGAAGATTTAGAAGGGTTGACTTTAATTTAGTTAATTCGAGTAATTTTTTTTTGTCGTTTGAAAAGTTACCAACTCTACTCATGAATGTTAGTACCGCAGTTTCCAATTTTGTACAATCAGGCCTCTTAACTGGTTTACGTTTGTATACCGAGCAAAGGTGACTGAGGTACTCATAATCTTCAGTATCATAAATGGTAATCAGGTATATTATACGGGAATAAGCTTTTATCTCGCTACAGCAGGTGGAGGAATCGGAGAAAATGCGGTTGAGATTTATTTTTGTATGGTGATAGTTTTTATTTAGAAAATGAGTTATCGCTATAGCAAAGTACAACTCAATAGCATAAGCTGGATTTCTTACATGCCAGTTGTTGGGAAGAACGAGTTGATTTTTTTTCAAATATTCTGAAGCCTCTTTTTTATCACCGGACTTTAAGTAATTGATTAGTTGCGCACATGAAACAATTGCCCTGGCGTCGAGTCTTACATAATCCGGCCCATTAATGCAGAATACCGTTATTATTTTTTTTAGTTGTGATTTTAATTCCTGGGGCTTATTTAAGTTAATTAAACTGTTGAGCAGGTAATAGTGGGCAGTGAGGTAGTTAGTAATATCTTCACCCAGTTTATTTTTGTCGGATTCCATGCAACGGATGAGTTTACAACTGTAATGGTAACACTCAACATGATTAAAAAAAATAGCTGCATTAGCTTCAGAAAGAATTTTGTAATAGTAATACTGACCGAGAAAAGAAGAAGGAATTTTCTTTCCGGATAGTGTTTCATCCTGAAGGATTTTGTTGACTAATTTTTTCTGTTCTCTATAGCTAAAATTTTCATTTTCAAGTATCGTTCTGTACTCAGTTTCTAGTTTTCTTAAAGAAATTATACATTGAAGCTGATTCAAAATTTCCTTTTGGTCATGGTAGCTGTGAGTATGATTTTCAAAACTCCCTGCAACAACCTTACCTGAAGGATTGTTTATGACATACAAAAAATTATGAATTTCCAGTTTTACCAATAAACGTTCATATTTTTCTGATAGAAGTAATGCTTTCTGTAGAATTTCTACAGCATCTTCTTTTCGTTTTTTTAGGTGATACAAAATTTCAGCATTCTTAATCATTTCTTTTAATTGCGAATCAACAGAGGGTTGCGGATGAAATGATTTCAAAGATTTCAGGATGGTTTCATAAAGGTAATGCTTTGTGAAAGCAAGCTGCTGACCTCGAAGAGCTGTTAAACTTAGTTTACTTTTAATAGCTTTTTCATCATATTTCTTTTGTTTGTCAATTATGTTAAACAAAAGAATATAATTGCTTTTGTTTTTATCAATAATAGACTTTTTAAAATAACCTTTTTCGTTTTTTGTCATGGACTTAATAAGCCAGAATAAGCTATTCCTATTCTTCATGTTTTATGAATTTGGGAGGAATGTAATGTAGAAAAACGAAAACCAGATTTAGTGGAGGTATTTTTATTTTAAAAGAAATTGGCTATTATCGGAACGTAATCAATAGTGTAGTCAGGAAATAGTCAAATGATCCGTACATAGAAGCCAATATAAGGCGGTTTTTTGTGAAACTATGTAAATATACGGAAGAGCTTATGTCAATTTATGGAATTTTACCAATCACCGCTGGAGCCGCCGCCACCGAAGTCGCCACCACCAAAGCCTCCAAATCCACCAAAATCACCTCCCGATGATCCTCCGCCATGATGGCCTCCGCCGCCACTCATCCTTCCCAGTAAGGCTCCTAATAAAAAGCCATCCATTCCGCTTCCACCCCGGCCCCCACCGCCACGTTTAATAAAAACAAACAGAATAATAATGATAACTATGATGATAATGATGGTAGATACATCGTTCTTGTTTTTTTTACCGGCATATTCATTGGTGTTGTATTCTCCCTTGGCAAGAGCCATTAACACATCCGTTGCTTTATCGAGTCCGGTATAATACGCACCTTTTTTAAAATAAGGATACATTTCCTGTTCCCGTATTTTTTTAGTGGCTATATCGGGTATTGCACCTTCTAATCCCTGGCCAACGGCTATAGCTAATTTACGTTTACCAGAGGGGCCTTTTGGTACTACGAGAATAACCACACCATTATCCATTTTGGCCTGACCCACTCCCCATTTCTTACCAAGTTGGGTGGCAAATTCCCAGGCTTCAACATCGCCTATGTCATTAAAAATGACAATTACAATCTGATTAGAGGTTTCTTTAGCAAATTTTTGTAGTTTTTGCTCCAATTGTAACTGTTCTTCACTACTAAGAAAGCTATTGGTATAATCATTAACCAATCTGGGAGGATTTGGTTTTTCAGGAATCAGGCTTTCGGAGTTTTGCCCAAGGGCAGAAAAATAGTTTCCTGTTAAATTAAATAGAAAAAAAAGACAAAGAATACTACTTCTTAAACGAATATTAATAATTCTTGTCATTTATTCCCCTTTCTTAGTTTCCAAATAATATTTCATCCGAAATCTCATTAATATCACTTTTATCATAGGGAAAGAAGTGAATTAATTGGTTTCCGGCCATTTCAATTCCTGTTTTCAGGCCCTCGGTAAATTGCTGCTGCCTGAAATTCTTTTGCATCACATCTCTTATCGCATCCCAAAAATTAGCAGGTACTTTTTCATTAATACCCTTGTCTCCTAAAATGGCAAATTTCTTGTCGTTGGTAGCTAAATAAAACAGAACCCCGTTGCGGAGCTCTGTTTGATGCATATTCAGTTTTTTAAAACAATCGGCCGCTACATCCAGCACATTTCCAGAGCAATGTGTATCAATATACACCTTAATCTCACCCGATGTTTTCAGTTCAGCATCCATGATGGATTGCTTGATGGAT
>JACCDP010121365.1_pt1 | contig 24171 bp, 51 predicted proteins | sample 7445841 | NCBI WGS metagenome assembly JACCDP01 (sample SAMN15323441, study PRJNA562643) | freshwater metagenome | isolation source: river surface water | place: USA:Blue River Watershed | collected 2017-08-17
ATGCGGTGTCCAGTTCTGTTGCTGACCCAGCTAAACCGGAAGTTAGAAGACAGAAACGATAAACGCCCAATGCCAAGCGACAGCCGAGACACAGGGCAGATTGAGCAGGATTGTGATTTGTGGATTGGTCTCTTTAGGCAGGCCGCTTATACACCTGATGGAATGCCTGGAAACACTAGCAAGCTCGCTGAGGTGATTGTTAGGCTAAACCGAGAGGGTTACACTGGAACAATCTACAGTGAGTTCTCTGGCGGCAAGTTCTCTGATATCGACCAAGAAGAAGGCGTCCGGCTTGCAGGCGAGATTAGCAACTGGCTTAATCCAGCCAAACCAGAAAAGCAGCATGGAAGGATTAAAGACGGATTCTGACATGAAACAACACACCGAATCACTCATTTCATACGTCATGGAGTGGAGCGGTAAGAGTCGAGATGAAGCGATATGTTGGCTTGATAGAAGCCTACCGAGATTGAAAGGAGATGAGCATGAAAGCACAGACGGAGATGGAAAAAATCGCAACTCGCAGGATTGCCAAGGCGATCATAGAGCAAGCAAGCCTAGAGGGGTGGCGCAAGCTGAAAGATGAGTCAGAAGTGGCTGCTAAGGTTAGTCAGGCGGTGGCTAGGCACTCAAGCCAGCATGGGATTCACCCGTTGTTTATCAAGAGCGCGATTATGAGACTACAGGATGGGCGAATCTGATGGCAACTAACCTGATAATCGACTCGCGTGATTTGGAAGATTTGAATGCCTGCATCAAAACGATGTTGGAGCTTGGACCTGTTTCGGTGCAATTGAAGTCACATACCAAGCGGAGCATTCCACAAAATGCCACGGCTCACATGTGGTTTGGCGAGCTAAGCAGGTGGCTCATCAGCAAAGGTAAGGATTTCGCAACGCCTGAGTGGGTCAAGGCGGCGATGAAATCGACATTCCTTGGTTATGTTGAGGTGATTGATACTGACGTAATAACTGGAAAGAAAACATCACGCCAAGAGCTGCGCCACACATCATCGCTAGACACCGGAGAGATGAAGTTGTTCATGGATATGGTCTATGGATGGGCGCTCGACAGAGGGGTGATGTTGACGGTTCCAGATAATTCGGAGTACAAGCAGCTATGCAATCTGGAGAATGGTATTGATGGCTAACCGAAGAAAGAAGTGCAAGCGCCGCGGAGAGTAGCACGATGCTGAAGCAGGGGTGCAACTACCTAGCGGATTCTCCTGCCCAAAAGAACACGAAAGTGAGCATGGATTAGAGCTATCCAGAAAGCGCACAGAGCGATTGCGATCAAAGGCTGTACGTGCGCAAGCGGTAGAGGCAAAGATCGCGGCAAAACGCGATAGGGAGCGCACAGCAAAGCGCAAGAAGGAGCTGAACCGCTCGCATCACCTAGACCAATTGCAAAAGCTGGTTAATCAATGGGTGGTTCACGTCAGGGACAAGGATAAGCCTTGCTGTACTTGCGGAACCACAAACCCATTCATCAAATACGATTGTGGGCACCTCAGGACAAGGGGTGCGTCACCCGCCACAAGATTTCTGCTTTCCAACATAAATCGGCAATGTGTTCGGTGCAATATGTACGAGTCTGGTAGAGTTGCAGAGCACAAGGCTTACGTGATTGCCACATACGGGCAGGAAACTCTTGATTTTATCTATGGGCCACATCAAACACTGAAAGAGCAGCTGCCAGACGCTGACGCAATTGATGCTGAGATGGCGCGCTATCGAAAGATGCTTCGAGATGCTGGATTAAAGCCAAACGCTTAGTTGACGGTAATGATTTGCCGTGTAATAGTATCAACACCCACACAGGAGATTCACATGCAAGAAAAGAGCAAAACACAGATAGCCAAAGAAATGATTAAGTCAGGCAGCAACTACGGAGAGGTAGAGCAAGCCACAGGATTGAAGCGCGACAGCATTCGCAAAATCGCCCACGTAATGCGGTGTAATGGAGAGTTAGACCGCAAGATTCGCAAGCAGCATTATCGGTACATTGGCAAGAACAAAGATGGTCAGGTTGTTGAGTTTAGTTCCTTAGCGGACGCTGACTCAAACGGATTCCACTGCGCATCGGTAAGCGCCTGCGCTAGAGGGTTGCGAGAGTCATACGCTGGTTACAAGTGGAAAAGGGAATCAGTTTATCGCGCTGGTGGACGAAAGTTTCCAGACTGAGTTAACGCAAAGGAGAGTGAAATGAACACTACAAAGATCAAGGTTTTGGCGCAGCAAATCAACGACGCAGCACAAGCAATCATCGCGCTTGAGTGTATTGGTGATGACTCAGTTTGCGAGGTATTGCTCAAGATGCACAAAGACAACCTGAAGATGTATGCTGAGGCTATGGATAATGAGCTTGAAGTCGAGGCGTGATGGCCGCATACCGATGTTCGGAACATGGATTACCGAGCAAGGTGCTGAAGTCTATCGCCTTCTTGGTGAGGGTATGAAACTGGATGAGGTGGCAAGCAAGTTAAGTATACCCAAAGGGTCTATTTCTGGATATCTAGATAGGGCAATCAAGTTTGGCGTAGTTAAGCCAAAGAAGCGAAAGCTGATTCTGGTTGCAGAAAGTGATTATGACGGAGAGCGCTTCGAGTTCATAGGTAAACGCATGATAGAAAAGCAAGGATTCCGCTATACACGAGCCTACTACGCTTGTAAGATTGAGGGGAAATATGCGGGGTTTAAATGGCACTTTGAGGAGAGATGATGTTACGAATCGATCGGAAACCTAGCGAAAAACTGCGATTGCGCGGAAAGATTTATGGGACAGTTACCGTCCAACTTTGCAATAAGGAGATGCGCTCAATCTACGGAACTAGCGTAGTGGTTCGCCTTGAGGCAAAGAATCAGGGGCAAACATTCATTCCGGTGTATGACGACAAATGGAACAGGTACGGCGACATTGAAATGCGACAGTCAGGTGATGGCGTGACGTTTTTGATTCACGCCAAGCCGGAAGATTTGCAGGTGCTAAGGGCGGAACTTATTGGAGGAATGAAAGATGAGTGATTTGCAAGACTTGTGTAAAAAACTGCACCCAGTAATCAAAGGCATTGGTGATGGATCTGATTTTATGGTTTCTTCTGACGGCATTACTTGGGTTGATGTTGATAAGGCTTTATCTGCGTTATCTTTTCTTGGTTCATGCGAATTCAAGGAAAAGCCTCGCACAATCAAGATTGGTGATTTTGATGTGCCTGAGCCTCTGCGAGTTGAGCCTAAAACCGGAAGCGTGGTTTACTATGCAAACCCATACCCGCTTGACACGGCAGTTCAATTCGCATGGGGAGGTAGCTCGGCTGAGAAGTTACTTCTTGCTAGAGGTATGATTCACGCAGATATGGAGTCTGCAAAAATTCACGCAAAAGCAATAGTCTCATTCACGGAGCTGAAATGACAGAATCGGAACTCAACGCAAAATACACAGTGGCGTTCGTCAGCTCACTCAGCATCGACGATTGCGGATGCTACATGATGAGCAATGCTGACGCTGATAGACTGGCATCACTCATCACAGGAAAGCCAATTGCAGCAGTGAAAGGCAATCTATGGATTGAGGTGGAGTCTGTTGTTAATGGTGAGTTGATTGGTAAAAAACTGGAGGTTTTGTGATGGATAGTAAATTTCTGAAAGTTGTGGCTTTTCGAGCTTTGATTCTGTGGCCTGCGCTGTATTTAGCAATCTCAAACACCTATGGACTTGGTTTGTACGCAGAGCGGTTCATCTCGTTCTTTGGTGTGCTGATGCTAGTGATTGGCGTCCTTACTATCTTTGCGTGCAAGTACCAAGCAAAGCAAGATGGCGCAAAAGAGAGGTATGCAAAATCAAAGGCTCACTTGGCATTCACCACTACAGCAATCATCATCGAGACATGCATCTTCGCCGCGCTTGGCTGGTACTGGGTTGCATCTGGATTTATGCTGGTAGCGATTAGCTCGGCAATGGTTCGAGCTGAGATTGAAAAGGTGGAGGCTGCAAAATGAACCTGATTGATGCTGTGGTTGTTGAGATTTCAAGTGTGGTTATAGAGCGACATGGTTATTTTACCGTGGATTGCGTGGTTGAGGCATACGGAGTTAAAAGTAATCACACTATCTGTCGAAAGCAGCGGGATGAAGCAGCTTCGGTGAAAGCTGGCGATGTAATTCAGATTTAGAGCAAGTAAAAAACAAAGCCTCCTAACGGGGGCTTTTTTGTGCCTATGTTTTGGTATTATGTAACAGTTAAACAATCATGAGAAGTTGAGGTTGATATGGGATTGACTACAAAGCAGGAGCTATTTGTATCAGCGTATTGCTCTAATGGATTTAACGCAACTCAAGCTGCAATTGAGGCTGGCTATAGTGAGAATTGCGCAGCTTCCATAGGTGGTGAGAACCTTCAGAAACCTGAGATCATCGAGGAAATAGACAAATACAAGCTAAAGGTCAAACAACGCCACGGAATCACCATAGAATCGCTTCTGAAGGAGCTGGAGGAAGCTAGAGAGGTTGCCCTATCAGCAGAAACGCCTCAATCGTCAGCGGCCATTGCGGCGACTATGGGCAAGGCAAAATTAACTGGTTTGGATAAGCACATTGTCGAAGTGTCTGGGCCTGAAGGTTCTGCAATCCAGATTCAGGAATTGAGCCGCAAGGACTTCAAAGAGCTGCTGAAAAAGATCGAGGAAAAGGATGACTGCTGATGACCTGCTAGCCATTGGTGAGACTCAAGGCAGGGCTGAGTTATGCGAGCGTGACCCACTTTACTTCATGCGTTACTTCTTCAAGCAGCGAATGGGCAGCAAGATGATTGTGGCACCTCACCATGAGGTAATCATGCGCACCTTGCAGCGAGTGCTCAGTGGCGAGATAACTCGCCTAATCATCAATATTAGCCCTGGCTATTCAAAGACCGAGCTTTGCACAATAAACATGATGGCGTACGGCCTTGCCATCAACCCACGCGCCAAGTTCCTACACCTGTCTTACTCTCACTCGTTGGCATTGCTGAACAGCTCAACAGCTCGCGGCATTGTGAAGTCGCCTGCATTCCAATCCATGTGGCCTATCGAGCTGAAAGATGATGCCGACTCTAAAGCCATGTGGTGGACTGAGCAAGGAGGCGGGGTGTATGCAACTTCATCGGCAGGTCAGGTAACTGGCTTTCGTGCTGGACATATGGAGAAAGGATTTACCGGGGCCCTAATAATTGACGATCCGGTAAAGCCTGATGACGCATATTCCGAAGTGTTGCGAGGTGGCGTGAACAACCGCTATAACGAAACAATCGCATCGCGCCTAGCTGTTGAGTCTGTGCCAATCATCGTCATTATGCAGCGCATCCACTGGGATGACCTGAGCGGATACCTCCTTAGGGGTGGCAGTGGTGAGAAGTGGCATCACCTAAACCTGCCGGTAATCATCGACAATAATGACCAATATCCAGAGGATTACACTCACGGGATACCAATCGACCACGGATTGCCTGATGGATGGCTATGGCCCGTCAAGCATGGGCCGGAGCAAGAGGTTGCACTCAAGTCACACCGCCGCAAGTTCTGGGCGCAGTACATGCAGAAGCCAATCAAGCGTGACGAGGAGACTGCTCTGTGGCCTGAGAGGTTGATTGCCAAGTGTCAGTCTGTTGAGGTTGGAGTGCCAACAAGAACGATTGTCTCCATAGACCCAGCAGCAAGTAACAGCAAGACCAGTGATGCCCACGGTATCGTTCTGGCTAGAAAGCATGATTGTGGCAAGTTCAGCCTGTGCAAAGACCGAACGAGACACGGAAGCCCTAGCGAATGGGCCAAGGCAGCAATTTCGCTTTATGAGGATTCAAATGCTGACGCCATAGTCATCGAGACGAACCAAGGCGGCGACATGTGCGAGGATACATTGCGAAACGCTGGATTCACTGGCCGCATAATCCGAGTTCACGCAAGCAAGGGGAAGGTCATTCGAGCCGAGCCAGTTGTTGCACTGTATGAGCAGGGAATGGTGCGCCACGAGGCGGGATTGCACGACCTGGAAGAAGAGATGATGGACTTCGACCCGGTGACTGGATTGGCTGGCGGCAAGTCCCCTAACCGTGTTGACGCTGCTGTGTGGGCATTGACTGAGCTGGCCGACCTAAGCGCATCACAACCAATGCTATTCATGCCTTCTAGGTACAGATAAGAAAAGGCCCGTAAGGGCCTTATCTATATGATGGCTTTGTGTGACCACAAACATCACACTCCCACCAACTATCTACTGAGTATTCACCATCTCCGCACTCAAGCGACATTGGCCTAAAGTGACACTTTGGCGCAACCTTTGATAGCTTTTCTGCCATATCAATGTAGCTCTGATTTAGTCCATCAAATGCTTCGGCAATTTCATCTTCGCTCCAATCATTGCTTGAATCACTCATCTCACCACCTCAATAATCAACCTATCACCAGCGCAATCACTCAGGATCGCCACGTTGTCGCATTGGAATGTAACGGAAGTCCAACCCTCATCAATCAGCTCACCGATTGCGTGAGATAGCGATTCGTATTTTGTTGGATCTGGATGTGACATGCCAGAATCAACGTGAAGTCTAGTTGTAATCACGGCTCATTCCTCTCTTTGATTGCCTGAATGACTCTGCGCTGTGCCTCGTCTATAATGAGGCCTGATATCAGCCGGTCACCGTTATGCCTTGCCCATTCCGGTAGCTCTTCGTAACACTCATTAGCAGCCACATTTACCGCATCATCAAAATCATCCATCTCACCCTTCCGCTGCGCGTACTCGTCGGCTTTCATGCTGTTGTAGTCGGTCATTCGATATCACCATTGATTCGGTTGTGATGCGAAATGTTAAAGCTAATGTGCATTAAGCTCATATCGCTGAGTGGGAAATAATTAACTAGCCAAGATGATTCTGTTGGTTGCAATTTTTCGCACTCATTAATATATCCATCACCATCATAATTATTTGTCATTTTAACCTCATTAGTCGATTGGAAAGAAATCTACTGGCTTACACGCAACAACATCAGAAACAGCCCACACAACCTCAACTTTGCGCATCTCAAATGAGGAAAGCTGGAAGTGTGTCTTTTTGTGGTTGAGTCGGCCAATCCTTTGGCCACCATCTTTGTGCTTTATGACGCACTCAACATATGGCTCTGGTAATGAAATCATATCAATCTCCTTCGTTGTTGATGCCTAATCATGGCACCACATTAAAACTATTACAACCCCTCTATGGTAAAATTCATGCATCAATCAGCGGGGTGACAGATGGAACAATCCAGAGCAGAGATTATCGTTAACCAGTGCCAGAGCGCGCTGGAGCGAATTAGGATGGCGCGGGTAAGTCAGGTGATGGGCTCTGACAGTAAGCACGGTAGTCTGTATCGGGTGTTCGGGCTTCCTACTGAGCTGACATTCGAGCACAAGAAGAACATGTATGACCGGAATGGTGTGGCTGGTGGTGCGATTGATAAGCTGGCTGGAAAGACTTGGGAGTCATATCCAGAACTAGTTGAAGGCGAGCCGTCAGCAGAAAACAAAGTTGACACTCAACTCGAAAAAGAGCTGCGCAAGTTCTGCAAGCGAACTAAGTTATGGCGGGCATTCCGCGCCATGGACACCAAGCGCATGGTGGGCAACTATGCCGCGCTAATCATTAAGATTGCAGATGGCAAGGACTGGAGCCAAGAGGCAACCAACGTCAGACCAGACCAAATCGTCGGATACATGCCAGTTTGGGAGTGCCAGCTTCGCGTGACTGATACCGAAATGGATCGCAAATCAGAGCGATACGGCGAGCCGAAAGCGTGGGCATATCAGGAGATTGTCAGCTACGACAACTCACTGAACACCAAGCCAGTGCAAGAGGTAAACATCCACTGGACTCGGGTGGCTTACTTCGGTGACGTTTTCACTGATGGCTCAACCAGTGAATTCGGAAACAACCTATTGGCTCGCGGCTTCAACGCATTCACAGCTATCGAGAAAATCAACCAGTCAGGCGCCGAGGGGTTCTTCAAGAATGCAGCCCGCCAGCTTCAGGCAAACTTCTCGAAAGAAGCCCGCATGGATGAAATCGCCCGCATGATGGGGGTGAAGACGCAAGAGATTAGCGATGCATTCCAAGCTGTAGGGCGAGACCTAAACAGCCAGTTCGATAGCTTCATGGTGACTCAGGACGTAGACGTTAACGCCCTGACGGTATCAATGCCGAACCCGCAGGAGTTCTTTGATTGCTGCCTGCAAGAGGCTTGCGCGTCACTTGGTGGATTCCCCGCTACTGAGCTAACTGGCCACATGACAGGTGACCGTTCAAGCTCAGAGAATAACAAGGTGATGGCGCAGCTTGCCACGTCTCGCCGCGCTAACGTCTTGGATAACGACATAGAAGACTTCTTCAAGCACCTGTCAGACATTGGATGTTTCAAAGGCGCTGAATTGTCAGTGGTTTGGGATAATTTGCTTGAGCCTACCACCGCTGAGAAGCTGGCAAACTCCAAGGCCATGGTTGAGATGAACCAGATGGGTCTTGGAACTGGCGATGTTTATTACAGCAAGTCAGAGGTCAGGGTGGAATCTGGCATGGAGCCAGAGCAGGAGGATGGTTTAGAAGATTTGCCACCTCCAGAGAAGCAGCCTGAAGACGGCATAGAGCAGCAATAAGAAAAGCCCCGTCATGGGGCTTTGTTTTCCTTCATCGCTGCATCCACTCCGTTAATGAATCCCCAGAAAGCCCAAGATACCGCGTTGTTTACGTAACCATCGCCCCTTTCACTTCTATCCATCTGCGCGTTTGGATATTTCTCTTTCATCAATTTCTCAAACTCTGCTCTAGAATCAATCACCACTCCACCCCCATTGCCAAAATCACACATGCCACGCTTAGCGCCAGAATCAACAGGCCTTCGATTGCTGGTTTCAAAGTGACAGCTCCTTGATTAAATCCTCAAGCTCTTGCTGCTTCTCGATGAATCGCTGCGCATCCTGACGCCGCTTGATGGCCTCCATGTCGTTGGCATCCTTCCGGCGTTGGCGTGATTTTGGGAAAATCTTGCTCATAGCTCAATCCCTTTCATTGCTCGGTATGCTCGCAGATACATGATTTCGATTATGACTTGCGGAGTTGTCATTTGTAGCTTACTCCACAATCTTCAATTCGCTGTTCGCACGAGCTGATGGCGTCATTCCATCCTTCTTGATACGAATCAAGATAACGCCCGCCCTTCTCATCTGGCAGCTCAACCACCAGCGCGGCGCGGGAGGCTTGCCATGCTTGCCACATAATCCTTGAATCAGGAATTACATATTCACCACAAAGATGCTTGTATTTTTCACCCAAGTCACACATCTTATATCTATCTGATGCAAAGCCCTGAGAGTCGCACCACTCATGAAACTCCTCACGCATTTTCTCACTCATCGCCCTTCTCCTTCATGGCTTGGTCAATTGCTGACCTGTTGCACGAGATGCGATTGTAGTCGGCCATCTCTATGGAAAATCCGTTAGATTCAAGCCAATTCATCCTCGCCGCATCCTTCTCGGCTTCGCGCAGGCGGGTGATTATCTCAAACACCTCGCCAAGGCTTTGCGTTGCCCTCACGTCATCGCCAAAGATATGGCGAATCTTCAATATGCTGGAATGCATCTTTTCAATATCAATCATTTGCACTCTCCTTCATTGCCTCTTGCCATCCCCACCAAGCCGCCTCAGTTGTGCGGCTCATGTACTGACCAACCTCAATCACTTCAAGGTTAACGAATGTAATCCTGCGATTTGCGCGGGTTACGTCCATTCCTTTGAGCTTGGCTAGCTCCTCGAATCGTTCTCGGTTCATGTAATCTCCTTGGTTGATGCCAATACTATTACAGTTATCTGGCTGGCGGTCAATGCTAAAATTACAAAAAAAATATCAACACTCACTTCGGGTATTCGCACTTAGCGTACTTGACACAAGCAAGGAGCCTCCTTTTAACCTTACCTCCGCCAGTAACAAAAACATACCTATGTTTTCTTGGTCTTTGGGTCAAGTAAAAATCATCACCATACTTATCTCGCATAGCTTTCGCTCTATCCTTAACACCCCTAAACTCATCGGCTATGGTTTGCCCGTGGAGATGCTCCTTACCCTTAACTGCCCAGTTTGCTCGCTTCGCACTAAGGCCGTGATATGTAAAATTACACGCTTGGTAAACGTAGCCCTTGTGGCCCTGCTCTGTATCTGCAAAAGATATAACTATCATGCCTTTTGGTAGCATCCTTAGCGATGAAGAAACAAGAAAGCTAGCCTCGTTTTTTGTGTTGTTTTTTAGGCATAGCCTATTTAGCTCAATAACTTTTGAAGATAACTCCTTGCCAGCTATTCCAGTGCGAAGCGGTGCGGATGGCGGCGTTCCGTATGTAACAACGCCAACAAGCACATCCATGTGGAAAAGACCAAACGCATAGCTTATGCTTGGCCACCTCTTTGCGTAATGAATGCCAATAACAAAAGGCTCGCAATCAACCCTTTCAATTGACCTTACTGAATACCCAATCATACATACCCGCAAAACTCACTGTTAAGTGGAGATACTATTACACATTGTGGGTTGTTGGTAAATGCTAAAATGAAGAAAATTGAACAGAGGATTTAACGTGGCAGGCTTTCCAGCTCCAAACATTCTAGACCCAACACAGCAGAAAGGCCGCGAGAAGCGAGCATATGCCGACTTCCGCCGCAGATTGCGAGCCATCAACTCCGAGATTAAGGAGCGAGTCGTTGACCAGCTACAGCCGCGAGAGATTGCGGTTAATGGCCTTCGCGCTTATCTGCTCAATGCCGAGAAGGTTTACATCTACGAGCTAGACTATCTCCAGCTTAGACGCATTGACGAGACTATCACCGAGATAATCCAGCGGATTATGATGCAGCGAGGAGAGCAGTACGATGTATGGATGCAGCAATACACTGCCGAGGCGTACCAGCAAGGCGCGGCCTACGCACAATCATCACTGGCAGTCCAATCAGCCGTCTACGCCAGAGCCTACAGTAACATCGAATCAGTCCTGTTCACACCGGAGTATCAGCGCCGAATTGCCGTGGTTACATCGCGCACCTTCAACTCTATGGAAGGATTTACGGATGACCTGATAACCACCACACGCCGAATCCTTGGCGACACTATCGCGCAAGGAAAGTCGCCAAGATGGGCCGCTCAACAGCTCAAAGGCTATCTGGTTGACACCGAAGGCGACCAGAAGAAGGCAGCAAGCCGAGCTGCAACCATCGCACGAACAGAGCTGGGTGTCGCCTATCGCGCCGCAGTGATGGACGAATCGCAACGAGCCAGCGAATCGCTTGGGCTGGTAACGAAGCTGCTTTGGGTGTCTGCGCTTATGGCGACAACGCGCCGCAGCCACGCTGACCGCCACGGCAAGCTATACACAAGAGCGGAAGTCACAGAGTTCTACAGCAAGAACGGCAACTCGATCAACTGCCGCTGCTCGCAGGTGCCAACTGTGGTTGATGAAAATGGAGACGCCTTTGCCAAAAAGATATTCGATAAGATGGAGAAGCAAGAGGAGAGGTGGATGCAATCGCAGGGGATTAAAAAGGCCGCTTGATGCGGCCTATCTTTCACTTTAAACCAATTGCGATTTGAAAAAGCACTTGGCATCCAACACGGCCCATCTCCGTTTCAAACGGAATTGCACTTCAAGTGCTAAAGGGTTAATCATTGTCACTTGAGCAGCTTCAACCTAGCAGCACTTACCATCTGACACAGAATCTCTTTGCGAGTCTCTCTGTCAACGTCACGACCGATAAGAACGCTGTTTCTATTCTCAAGCGATGCAAGAAGATCCAGATCTTGAGCTGATAGAGAATCTCGGTCAACTGGCTCAAACTTTCCTGTCAGCGCGTAGTTAACCAACTTCGCCTCATTGGCATAGTGGAAGTGCTTTGTTTCCTTTCCTTGCTCTTGGCGAACCATCATCAGTATCTCGTTTGCCACCTTGTTGCTTGACTTGCTGGCGTGGCGCATCATGCCCCAGTCTATTGACTGATTAGATCCATGTACGATCGCATCAATCTGCTCATCGCACCATATGGCGAAATCAACGCTGCACCATCTAGCAAAGGCAACAGCCAACTTCGGATGCAGCCAGGTTCCACCGCCAATATCAGATGGGCCTGATTTTGTTTTTACGTATCCGCTAGACTTTGCCAGTGATAGCGTTTTTGAGCGTCTACGTGAAGATGATGAAGATAAGTTATTGATTTCATTAATCTCCCGCACTGGGAGGGGTTTTCCATCAATCGCTTTTGATAGTGCGTTTATGTATGCGATCGTATCAATCTGAGTTAGCCAGTCATGAGGCTCTTTACCAAACTGATTTGCAGCAGCGGTCGCATTGAACCACCCAGAATCGTTGAATTGCATTACTTGGCCGTCAAAATCAGCCTTGATTAGTTTAACCATAATCTCACCCTCAAGATCCCGAATGATGATTGCGGCAACACGCTTCGGGTGTGACGTGAGTTCGGGGATCAACCTAGCCGCTCACAAACATTACCATAACCTGTGTTAAAATTCATCATCATCAACAAAAAGAGGTAGTGACTATGGCAGGCGGTAACGGCTTTCAGCGAGAGCAAGAGGAAAAGGCCAGAGAGGCATTCAACAAGCGCGAGAAGGATATGCAAGAGCAATCTCGCGGTGGCGGAAATGGCTTTCAGCGGCCCAAGAAGTGAACATTGACTTCTGGTTGATATGTGCCGCGCTGGCCGTGTCAGCATGGCGTGGTGATTGGCTGGCGGCCGCAATGGCTGCCAGCTTTGCCGCTCACTCCGTGGCTCGCGTGTATGGCTACCTTGACCCGTATGGTTATTACCTATCTGCCGCGTTACTCGATGCGTTTTTCGTTTGGATTATCTATCGGATGCCATCTGTAACGTTAAGGTTGAAAGTGATGCAGTGGGTCTTGTGTGCATTCGTGTCAGCTCAAGTATTCGGCATCATCACCTACTGGTATTTCGTATCACCAATTTACTATAACGCCATCTGCGCAGCTCTCTATCTGGCGCTAATCACAACAATAATTTCACGGGATAAAAAACGTGCTAGAAATCGTAAAGATTCTAAGCTGCGTATCGTCCATGATTCTGCTCTTGGTCATGGCTCTGCGATGGCTGCAAAAGACGAGGTTAAAGGATGACGAAGAAGATTCAGTGGAGTGTCGGAGCGATTCTGGCGCTGATTGCGCTGCTGGTGGCGATGTTTCATCGAAAGATTGACGGAATGAAGGCTAGTTTGGCCTTGGGTATGTCAATGATTGGAGCTGGCATCACGAACATCTGGCAGTGGCTGCCGGAGAACATCGCCATTCTATCCGGTCTATCCGGCATGATTCTAACGTGGACAATCATCATCAAGAACATCCGCGACCTGCGCAAAGACGAGAAAGAAAAAAGCCCCTGATGGGGCTTTGTTGTATTTTCTACTTTAGTGAATCTGTTAGCTCAAGTATTCTCTTCATAGCTTCAATTCTTATTGATTCAGCCTTCATCATTGCATCAGTAGCTTCGCTCTTTAGCCTCTCTGCATAGTCCTTCGCATTGCGGTAGTCCTGCGCCAGCTGCTCGATGGTTGGCTTTGATTCTGGCTCTTGAATGCCGCGCGTTACCGATTCGCAGAACTCAGGCTTAACATCTGGCCTGTGCAGGCGGTAGGCTACAATGCTTTCACCTCCCCACAAATCCATCCATGAGTCACTTGAAAGCAACTGCCCGAAATGCTCGCTTCCGCATCTTAGTTTGACATCAACAGGAACATCATTACCAATAGGCCCATCTGATTTTCCATCTGCATTCCACTCAATCCACCCATCAGCATCAGCCTTAGGATAAGCCTGATAGTATTCTTCGCGGCTGATGATTGTTTGGTGCCAGTTGTTAATCTTGCCAGCCTTAAAGTGACCTTCGCCAATGCAACCTTTGTGATTCCACACCTCCGATCCTCTATCGATTGTTGGTTTAGTTCTGAAATGGTAAACCCAGCCATCATAATCCTGAGATGAAAAGTTGGCTCCATCAACCCACCCGCCATTCTCATTAATCACCTTGGCCAGAGCCAGCTTCGATTTACTTAGTTTCATGGTTATCTCCTTACGCCATAAAAAGATCTGAAAGCATTTCGTTGTCAATGCGAGTTACTTCGCTGTATGACTTAACTGGAGTCTCACTACCAAGCTGAAACGCATCCATTGAGTAGAATTTTTTACCTTCCCTTCCATTTTGCGGGTCATAGCACACAACATCAACCTCTCCAACAGTCACAACAACCCGATGGTTTGCGCCAGAAACATTAAGCGATGGCACAGATACTAGGTAGACACCGCAAAGTGGAAATTGGTTTGCAAACTGCTGCTGGCACACTGGCCACAACCTTGACTCGATCAGGATTGTTAGCTCCTCTTTTGGTGTTAGAGGGAACGGATACCTATCCCACATCTCTTTCACTGACTTCCCATTAAGCATTGCAAGACATGCGTGAACGCAGCTTTGATCATTTATCTGGCGAACGTGATTTAGTGATGACATTTATATCTCCTTGTTTGTGTCTGCATACTATTACAGATAGCTCCACTCGCGTCAATGGTATAATTCACAAAAACCAAAGGGGGTTTTATGGCAATCAGGTATCAAATCGTCAGTCCAACGGCAGACGGAAGCTACACGTTACCGCGTGATATGGCCGCCGAGTACGAGCGGTGCTATGTCACCATCCGATTCTTCACAGATGCAACGCTAGCAACGCAGGTCACACCATCGGCTGGCACCGTTAAGGTAACTCTGTCTCCTGATGGCGTGAACTACTACACCATGGACAATGGCAGCTTTAACGCCGCAGATGCGTACCTAGAAACGCGACAAAAGCCAAGCGCCGCCTCGATGGCCGTACAAGGCAAGGTAACTTACTCTGGAGTAACTGGCGCATCACACGCCGTTGTGACATTTGAGAGGTTCTGATGAGCAGCGGATATCCCTCGATACCGTCAGCAAATCCAAGCGGCGGTCTGACGCAAACTGATTGCTTCCTTCAGGATATACTTAGCGCAACAGGCAGCTTATCCGTCCCCGCTGGCTCATGGGTGAACTTCGCGGGATTTCCAGGTGCAGTTGTTCAGCCAGGTGGTACGGCTGGAATTATTGCCGACGGATTAGTGCTGAAGTTTCCTCCCATTGAAAAATACAGTCAGGTAATATTCTCATTCCGAATCACTGGGACAATTGGCGGTGGCGCAGGGACCCCGCGAGAATGGCAGATGCAAACAAGGCGGCCGGATGGAGTGACCATTATTGGCTCTGATGGTGATGTGAAAGTAGATGGGGCAGATATTAGCAACAGGGATACGTCACTAATTAGCTGGACCAAGGGTGTAGATGACCCATTCAGCGTTGACGGTGTGCAGGTTGGGCTGCTAAACAACTCCGGCCAATCAATCACGTTAACGTCAATCTCCGTTCGAGTTCAGCGAGTTGTCAACCCGCTATAGAGATAAGTGATACAATTAACCATCAAACAAACGAGGTGAAATATGGATTTTGAAGTACGTAACGAGCTAGCAGTTATGCTGCAAGATGACCCAGTGGCATTCCAGATGGCGATTGCAGAGGTTGATACGGCTGAGAAATTGGTGGTATTCAAGCGCAAGTATCAGGAGTGCTACGGCCAAGCACACAACCACGAGCAGCGAGTATCTATCTGCCTGCCAATTTTCAAGGAAACTTGGAAGCAGCTTTACGAAGTACAGGCATAAAAACAAGCCCCCAATCAAGGGGGCTTTTCTTTACTTGAAGTTCAGAAGCAACTGAACGTCATGCTGTAGCTTGTTAACTCGCTCCATGTGGTCTTTCCTTACCTTCTTCCACTCTGACAAACCAGATCCAAACGCGCTGGCTTTTTGCTTATCATCTTCCATCAGCTTGCAAGCCTCGTTAAGTGCATCCATTACGCTACCGAACTTTGCGCTACCGCTGGCAAGCTCTTGCTCCATTGCGTTGAAAGCTTCGATGTACTTGATCTTCCACTCAAGCGCTCTCTCTCCAGTCAGGCCCATAGCAACAAGAGAAAACCCGTCTCGTGTCATCTCAAAACACTCTAAGTCTTTGTTTTGCTCGGACTTGTATGATGACGCGCAGAAATTTGCGCGTGCAAAATCATGCATCTTGCTGGACACGCGCCGCACAATGTCTAGTATCTGCCGATGCTGCTTTCCAAAGTGGTCTGACACTTGCTTAGATGTAACAACTGGCTTACCATTAACAACTGTAATCAATTTATTCATGATTCACCTATGATTTGTGTGTTTTGCAACTCCTTTATATCATATATTTATCATGAATAGTAAAAAGCCCACTTCATGGTGGGCTTTGTTTTTTCAATCGCTGTTACTTTCCAGAACTCCCAAACCCACAATCGCCACGCTCGGTATCTTCCACATCACCCACTTCTTCAAACTCAACAACCGGAACTGGAATAAGCATGGCCTGAGCGATGCGGTCGCCGCGCTTGTAGTCTAGCGGCCGTAGGCATCCATCATCCTTTGTTAGCTTAACCATCACCTCGCCAACAAACCCCGAATCCACCACTCCAACGCAATTCGCCAATCGAGTGTTATCCTTGAACCCCATACCGCTACGGCTGTAAATCATCATCGCGTAGCCTTTTGGAATCTCGAACTTAAGGCCGGTTTCGTGAACCTGAGTTGAGCCACTAATCAACAGCAACCCATCACTGTAGATATCAAAGCAAGCATCACCATCGTGAGCGTATGTCGGGATTTTTGCTGTGTCGGTAAGGCGCTTAACCTTTAGCTTCACATTCATTTCTTTAGAGCCTCCATTCGCTGTTTCTTCCTCTGACGATGCGCCTTAACTGCACATGTTCCGCCTGGAATGCAATACTTCCGAGGCATGCCGCGGCGCCTTTCGTCGTCATACTCGAATTCGCACCCGCACACCCCACAGATGCTTTTGATGATTGTCATTTTAGCTCCCTAATCACCTGCTCAATTTGATGCTCGCGCTTCTTAAGCGTAAGCCCACACAAAGTGAACCAGTATCCATCGAACTTTGCAGCGGTGATTTCACCATTGTACTTAACAAGGTAGAACCCCTCTTCTCGAACTGGCTTAACCTGCTTATCTCGCGCTCTCATTTTTTCTCCCATAGCTTTACTCGAAGTTTCTCTGGACTTTCGTCTGCGCACTTATCGCAAGCAACGCCATCTGCCACCCACTTTGCGTTTCTTTTTAGCTGAATCTGCGTTATGAAGTGCTCACTAAAAACATATACCTCGCCACCGCAAAACTTGCACTTCATGTTTCACCTCCGTTGTTTGATAATTCATACTATTACACCGCGATAGGCTGTGCAATAGTTTTGTTTACTTTCTTGTGATTCGCATTATGCAGACACTGACGCCAGTACCGTCGAATGCTCCGTCGTGCTTGCTCATGAAATCAACGTCGAATCCCTTGATTGCGTACTTCTGCCAAGCGCTAGCTGGAACTATCGAAACCAGCACACCATCATCAGTCAAATGGCTTGCCGCCTTCTCAGTGTGAGCCTGCCAGCGACCAGAACTGAATGGTGGGTTCATTACTATGCGGTCGAACTTGCCAAGCGAAAGATTTATGAAGTCACCTTGCACCACATTTGAATGACCTTTCTCTTTCAGTATTTCGCAGTGAAGTGCAGACACCTCAATCAGCATCGAGCCAGAAGGAAGGTAATCAGCGATGCCGCCTTGGCCAGCGCTAGGCTCAAGCACCGCCATACCATCTTCGATGTCGGCATAGTAAACAGCCAGCTCAGCCAACTCTTGCGGCGTAGGATAGAACTGGTGCGACTTGTGGTCAGGAACGCATCCAGACGCGATTATCTCGTTAACTATCCGCTTCGGGTCATAGTCAAACAGGTAGTAACCAGCCTTCTTCTTGACGCCGCCGATTGACTCAAGAACTGCTCCAGCCTGCTTTGCGACAAACTTATCTAGGCTGTACTTTAGCTCTAGTGAATTCCTGACCGGATTCCTAACTTTGCGGTATCGCGCATCCTCAACAAATGGCGCGTACTCGCTGGCCTCAATAAGTGCACTTATCACGCTGAACGGCAATGGCTTGAGCATCAGCTCGACATCCTTCGGCTTCTTCTTTGGTGCTGTGCGGAACTCCGCAGGAATAGCAGCAGGATAAAGCGTGGCAAGAATCGCATTCAGACGCCAAGCCATATCTTGGTGAATCTCAAGGTGCGCCGTGCCTTTCTTGTAGCAGCGAATGCGCATTGCACCACCATCAATCGAAATCCACTCTCCAGTTTGAGCCATGCCAGCCTGAATTACTCGCGTTGTCATGCCGAATCCTTTTGGCTCATCGCGACCCATGAATCTAGCAATGATTTTGCGCAGGTCTGAGATATGCCCTTCGTTGGTGTAGTTGGTAGTTCCGTAGCTGGTCATCACATAGAGGATCATCCGCTTGCCAAATGCGGCAGGTGAGTTTGTAACGTGCTCGCCGGAAAGGGCTCTGAAGATTCCTTCCACTCGTTCCGCTAGAAACTTCTCGCGTGAATTGAGCAGCTCCTGCAACGTTAGGTAAACAGCCTCATCCTCGAATGGTGGCGTCTCTTGCTTCTTGATTAGCTCGTACCACTCATCACGGCGAACCTGCGGCATACATTCCAGAACGTCCGTCAGGCGCAAAGCCTTGTCCCAGTAATCAGAATGCAGGGCAGCCATTGCCTTGTCTTTCTGCATCAAGCCTGAAACGTTAAGTCCAATGCGGCCTTGGTCTTCTCGGCAGGCTTTCAGGTAATAGCCAAGTGCTGACTTGCAATCATCACTCTGCATGAACGCATCTACCGCATCAATGGATGCAGCAATGCGCTTGTGGGTGGTAAGCAGGGCACCAAGCAGCGATGTGTCTACAGGTGCAAAAAAGCCACTTCCTGTGGCTGTTGATAGTGTTAGTTCAGTTTTCATTTCATCTCCTTAGTTGACACCGAAATGCTATTACACACCAGCATCAGGCGCAAGCGGTTTGTAATAGTTTTTCGTTAGGCAGGGATGGAGGTTGACCATCTCCCCGACGCCAGCAAAATTGTGGTTTGGTTATGGTTGGGTTATGCTTTGCCAAAACGCCATCTAGGGTGTGAAATCCGCTTTGCCAAAACGCGATCTCTCACTATAAAAGACTTTAAAGATAAATAATCACCAGACTATCGTCACCGCATGGCGATGACCATGTGAAAAGCGCTTTGCAGTGAAAACTGCTTGCAGCAGATCATCATGCTTGCTACTATTGCATTGCTTTCATTAAGTGCCTCTGAAAGACAATTGCCTCCCGTTAACTGTTGCCGCAGGGGAGGCATTTTTTTGTCAATTGAAAAGTGAGCTTGTTGTGCTACAATTGGTTATCTGGCCGGCAAGCCAGCACACTAGAGGCATGAAAAATGAAGAATCAGTACACTTATATCCACAAGTCCGCACTCGAAAACCTCACCGCATCATCTGCAATCTTCCTCGGCCAAATTGCGTATTGGCACGGCAAGAAAGGCTTCTGCTCTACTCGCGTAACCAATGACGACAAGCAAGTATCGCTAGCTGAAGTTGCTTGTATCAGCGATAGTCAAGCGGCGGCCTGCATAAAGAACCTTGTCAGCGATGGATGGATTGAAGCGTCGCGCACCAGATACAGCGTCGGTGGCATTAACCGCCTTGGTTACTACCGCCTCGCGCTTGCCGACAAAGCCAAGCGTCTATGGCTTAACTCTGACGGCAGCCGCAAGGCTCTTGGTGATGACTTCATCAAAGTATCAAACGCTGCAATCAAGACCATTGGCGTCAATGCCGCCGTGGCGCTCGCAAAAGTAATCCATCTATTCCTTAACCGAGCAGCAAGCAAAGGCCGAAAGGGCCTGAATATCAAATCACTCAATCTGGCGGCCTCCATAATCGACCTACCGCTATCTACGTTGCGTCGTTATCTGACCAATGAACTAGCAGGGCTTGTGCGCTGGAATGCTTCTGAGTGCGTCCTGTCGCTTGCTGGGGGTGCTGATACAGTGAAGCAACACGCTGGCGCTGATGTTGTTACCAGCCATGCAGAGAAATCAATCGCTGGCGTCCTGGCTCGCTTTGATGAATTAGCCGATTGGCTTGATTCGGCGTCGATGGATTGGGAGCGTTTTGAGTTATGGGCGGAAAGCATCATCGGAAAGCTACGCGCTGACGGGGTGCCAACTGGTGATATTGAAACTGAGTTTAAATCAATGAAGGAGATTTACGCATGATCACAATGCAAGAATGGAAGGCAATGAGCGGCAAGGAGCAGACGCTGTGGCTTGAGCTTAATAAGCCTGCAAGCAAGTTGCGCCACTTAACTAGGAAGTTGGTTCTCGGGGTTGGGGCGAATGATAGCGATTCTGTTATTAGTACCACAATCGATGGGCGCAAGGTGAAGTGCCCAGCATATAGATGCTGGGAAAACATGCTTACGCGGTGCTATTCCAAAAAATTCCACCTCAATAATCAAACCTACATCGGTGTGAAGGTTTGCGAGGAATGGTTGACCTTCTCGAATTTTAAGGCGTGGTGGCTTCGCCGTCAGGTTGATGGGTTTGCATTGGATAAGGATATCGTAGGCGATGGGGCCATATACTCGCCGGAAACATGCTTTTTTATCCCTCAGTGGCTAAATAATTTCATAGTAGACCATGGCGAGGCGCGTGGTGATTTTCCGATAGGCGCTTGCTACGAAAAGCAAACTGACAGATACCGAGCGAATTGCCGCAATCCAATCACTGACAAGCATGAAAGCATTGGCCGCTTCAACACCCCAGAAGCCGCGCACCTTGCGTGGCGAACCAGAAAGCTAGAGCTGGCACTTGAGCTAAAGCCGAAAATGGATTCTATCGACCTACGCATTTATCCGCGAGTCGTCGAGATTATCAACAATGCAAAGTAAGGAAACAACATGAATCAACTAATCGAAATGAACGGCCAGATGACCATGGGCACCAAGCAGATCGCCGAGATGCTTAGCAAGAACCATAGCGACATCAAGCGCAGCGCTGAACGCCTTCAAAGTGCAGGAGCTTTAACCCAGCCGCTGGCTGAGTTAATTTTTGAGCACAGGGGGAATCAGTACACTCAGTACATGATGAACAAGCTTGATTGCATCACATTGGTAGCCCAGAACAGCCCTCAATTCACTGCCGCATTGGTGAAGCGTTGGGATGAGCTTGAGCGTGGAGTGGCTAAACCATCAATCCCGCAGACCTACGCTGCCGCACTTCTTGAGGCTGGCCGCCTTGCAATGGAGCTTGAGCAAGCAGAGGCGCAACTTGCCATTGCAGCGCCGAAGGCTGAGTTTGTAGATCGCTATGTCGATGCAACCGGAACTTATGGCTTCCGTCAGGTGGCAAAGATGCTTTCAGTCAAAGAGAACTGGTTCTCTGAATTCCTGATTGAGAAGGCAATCATGTATCGACTGAGTGGAAAGATGACAGCGCATAGTGAGCACCTTGATGCAGGTCGTTTTGTGGCTCGCGCCGGTGTAGCGAAGAACGACCATGCTTTTACAGAATGCCGATTCACAGCGAAAGGCGTTGAGTGGGTGGCTGGTGAGATTGCAAAGCACAAGGCATCAGAATCAATGAAGAAAGGAGTTTGATATGTACGAGTTCAAATACACACCAGAAAACGGCTACTACATGGCAAAGATGAGCCGGAAGGAGCATGACAAGCTGTTTGAAAAGCGTCAGATTAACATCTGGCAGTCTTACACATACGCAATAAACGAAGAGAAAGGCCACATCGTGATGATGCGACATGCATCTCCGTTGGCAATTGCGCTATCAATCGTAGCTTATCCATTCATTATGCTGATTCACGGCATAGCCAACTACAAGGAGATCAATGACGAGTACAAGCGGGCCGTTCGCTGGAAACACTACGGCTCATTTTCATGCGATGAGATTCGCAAGTGCAAAAGCGACTCTATGTATCAGGATGTCATGGGCAAGATAAACAAAAAATAATCACAAATACTATTGCACACTGAATGTTGGTGTGTAATAGTATCGCCATCGACAAAGGAGATATATATGAAACAGGAAAAAGAGCGCTGGTCTCGCGAGAAGAAGTTTGCCCGTGACATGGTTGCTTACTATGAGAATTGGGTAGAGAGATTCCCAAAGTCAGTGGCAGCAAAAGAAAAGCTTGGCGAGTGGAAAGAGAAATTCAATTCAATTTAGGAGATTGATATGAGAAAGAACCAAAAGGACGCACTCTTGCTTGTGAAGAAGCTCAGGTATGCAAATCAACTTGATTTTACGATGCGCGGAATACCGATGAGCGCAGTTGATACGCTTGTGCGCAAAGGCGAGATTGAAGTCACGCTGATGGGTGAGTATCGAGCGAAAAGCGAAAAATAGGAGATTGATATGAAAGACTACAGCAAGATGAGTGACTTTGAGATTTGCGGGTATGTTTCAATGCATGAGCATGGATTCTCGTGGATTGAGTTTGATGATGAAATGTCATCGCATGTTAAGTGTGGGAATGAAGGTTCGCCTGGATTTGCCATTGTCGAAGTGAAGGACTACTGCAACAACCCGTCAGACGCTTGGCCGTTAATTGAGAGTAATCTGATTTGTCTTATGGCGGACGTTTTCTGTGAGCCTCAAGATGGCGGCAAATGGATAGCCCAACCGGCCTATGGATGGCAACATGAAATGGTTCGAAATGACAATCCACTTCGTGCAGCCATGATTGTGTATCTTATGATGAATGATGGAGAGAAATGAAAGCATACATCACGGAACAGCTTAACGCTGGCAAGAAGTACAACGAAATCCTCGAAGAGGTAAAGCGCGAGATGGTGAGTCAGATGCTTGTTCGCACTCGCGGAAATCAGACTGAGGCGGCGCGGTTGTTTGATGCAAATCGCGGCACCATGCGGAAGTACGCAAAAGGAGAAAAGAAATGAGTTACACGAAAGGTGTGTGGGTTGTTGATGATCGTGAAGATCTTGCTGGCAAGTTTTATTCTGATGATGCGACAGGTAGCATTATCGGTGAGTGTCAGCATTACTATCTAGCTCCTCGCTCACTTGAGGAGAGAAAAGCAAACGCAAAGCGCATTGTTGACTGCGTTAACTCCTGCGATGGCATGGAGAGTCCTGCTGATGAGGTTGCGAAGTTGCGTCAAACCATCCAGATGCTAACAAGCCACCTTGAATCATGTGCAAATGAGCTGACGTCAATGATTGATGCTCATAACGAGCAAAACATGGAAGATGGTAGCTGGAAGTATGACCACCAAACGCCATGGGAAGCTCTGCACTTAATCGAAGCTATGAAGGTAAAGTGATTGGCCAATTAATCATCCACGCAATCGTGTTTGTGTTTTTGACTGTGCTGTTTCTTGTTGGTCTGGCTTTGTGGAGTGGTGTATGAATATTTCTCAGGTTACAGCAAAAGATGACGAGGCATTGTGCTATCTCAGCATGTTGGTAACGGTAGAGCTTGCAGCAGAGATTCACCGCAACAAGCCTAACACTGCAATTCGCAAGACTGTTGCGCGATTGCTGCCACGGATTAAGCATCTTCGAGTTCGGGCTATCATGGTTGGCTTGGCAAAGCAGGCGTATCCATCTGGCTGCTTGCTGATGTTGAGACGCGAGCTCGAAAATGTTGTGGACGGAGTTGTTGTTTTCGAGTAGAGTTTATTTGGACATCAGTGCAGTGCTACATACCAAGTAGTTTTTTGCAACGATAGCGAGGTGATCTTTGTCTTGGCAGCCGGAATAGACGGAAGTGGCCTAGCAACGCAGCGATTGCGTGGCGAAGGTTGCGAAAATAAAACAGGCCGCACGGCGACACTTGCGAAAGCATGGGCCTACTCACCAGAAATGGCTTGGCGCGATGCCAGTAAGAGTGTAACGTCACTAGGGCTGCATCATGGGTGCAGTCATAACGAATAATCCAAGTGACTACTTGGTAAGTCCTCGGGTTGTTAGCTCTTTCGTGCAATGCGCGATACATAGCAGACTGGGCATCTAATTTAGCTTCATTAGCTCAAGCGGATAGAGCAATTACCTTCTAAGTAATCGGTTGCTGGTTCGA